>JACCDQ011408028.1_pt1 | contig 37810 bp, 62 predicted proteins | sample 7446031 | NCBI WGS metagenome assembly JACCDQ01 (sample SAMN15323442, study PRJNA562643) | freshwater metagenome | isolation source: river surface water | place: USA:Blue River Watershed | collected 2017-08-17 | reverse complement strand
CTGAGCGTCCTCGATGATGAAGATGCGGAACTCGCGCTCTCGCGCGATGTTGATCAAGTCGAAGCAGTCGCGTCGTCCTCGCCATGTCCCGAAGAGCCACAGCGTCTGCTGGCGCTGGCCGAGCAGTTGGGACATGTCTGCCACGTAGGTCCACTCGCTGGGCGCCATGTCGTGCGATCGTGCGAGGCGGCGTGCTTGCTCGGCCGTGCCGGCGAGGATGAATACGCGGTTCATGCGGCACCCCTCTCACGCGCACGCTGCGCCACGCTCTTGCGCGGCTCGCGCTTGAGCCGATCGATCTCGGCCTTGAGCTCTGCGATCTCGGCATCGTGGCCGCGCAGGCGCTCCGCGACAGCCTCGGCCATGGCTTCAAAGCCACTCATGACGGCCTTTGCATCGGCCACGGTCATCCCGGGTTTTGCAAACAGGCTCATTGCTTCACCTCCGTCTGGATCTCGTGGTGTTTTTTGGTCGAAGACTTGCCGTTGCCCTGCGTTGTCGACCAGCTCGTACTGCCTTGGCAGTTGGTGAAGTAACGTGTGCCAGCGTCCTTGAATCGGTATACGGTGCAGCCGTCGTGAGTGAACAGGCGCTCGACCGTGAAGTCCTCGCTCAGGGTGGTGGCCTCCTCCGGCTTGCCGTAACAGCCAGCCAGCGCCAGCAGGGTGATGATGACCAAGCGGTTCATCCCAGCACCTCCACCAGCAGGCTCACCTCGCCGCCCGGGGTGGCGTCGGTCCACTCGAAGCTCTCGCGCGCCAGCACCTTGTTGCTGTCGTCCGCCCAGAACCCGGCCCGGGTCAGCGCATCGGCCACCACCTTGCGCAGGTTGTCCAGATCCCGAGCGCGCCGATCGGGCGGCGCCAGCAGCCAGCTGACAGCCAGCGGGCCGCCAAGCGGTTTCTGGCCAAGCAGGTTGCCCATGCCCATGCCGGCCACGATCTGGGCCACCACGGCCTCGTAGGCCTTGGCCTCGGGCGTCTTGTAGTGCCCACCGGTGCGGGTGTGCTTGACGGCGTGGTTGCCGGTGGCTGCCGGCCAAGGCAGAGAAAACTCCCAAGTTAGTGACAGCTGACTTGGTTGGGTTACTGTGACGTTATTCGTTTTTTGCATAGATCTACTCTTCCTGCCGGGTGTCCCGACTACATCATTGTGATTGTTTGGGCACCCTTGCCCGACCGAGTTATCCACAGGCAGGACATGCCGCCGGCCAAGATCCCGCCAGTTGCCGCCACCCTATAAGGGTGTGGCGGCTTGGCGGCATGATCCCGCCAACATGGCGCCAAGGTTGCCGCCAAGACAGACACGCCGCAAACCCGCATGGTTACTGGGTTTTTGCTGGTTTCCGCCAACATGCCGCCACATGCCGCCAGAAACTTGGCGGCACGCAAAAAAAGATGCCGCCAGCCTTTTTGGCGGCAACATTGCCTATTTTTTGAGCAGCTGCTCATTTTTTAAGCATCCCCATTCAGAGCCATGTAGCCGGTCATGGACAGCTCGTTGAGGGCTTTGTCGGTCAGCTCCCAGCCCTTGGTGCCCTCGACCTTTTTGGCCAGACCTTGGTCGTGCATGGTCTTCATGATCCGGCTGAGGGTTCGATCGGAGCAGCCGAGGGTGGCCACCGTGGGGGGTACGCCGCGCCATCTGGGGTAGATGGCTTTGGCCACGTCGAGGGCTGTCAGGTCGGTGCCGTTGGTCCGGGTGCCAACCTTGAACTCGAGGGGATTGCCGTCGACCTCGAGGTGGGCGCCGGTGATCTCGACGTCGCACTCGTCGTTCACGCCGAGGCCGATCTGGGTGATCTTGAAGCGGCGGTTGGCCGGGATCTCGGCGTCCTTCATCTTGGTGACCTGCAGCTCGATCAGGCCGTTCTGGCCCTTGACCCAGATCTCTTGGTCCATGGCGCCCTTGAATGCGCTGGAGCCCCGGGCGCGGTCCATGTCGTGGCCAGAGTGGTGCACGGTCATGACGTTGCACTGCCAGCGCCGGCGGATGAACTCGTCGAGGTGCTCGATGAACATGTTGGCGTCGGCCTGCTTGTTCTCGTCGCCGTCGCCGAAGTTACGGGCCAGCGTGTCCACGATGACCAGCGCCGGGGCGTGGCCGGTCTCTTGGGCGAGGCGCTCGACCTCCTGCGACAGGCTGGTGGCAGCCTCGACGCTGAGCATCATCACAGCTCGGTTGGACTTGAAGATGGGGGTCTGGTCGGTGATCTGCACGCCCCGGGCCTTGGTCCATGCCTTGAATCGCCGGGCCAGACCGTTGTGGCCCTCGCCAGCGATGTAGAACACCGCCCCCTGCTTTACCGGCATGCCGTGCCACGCTGTGCCGGTGGCCACGCAGCAGGCCATGTCGACCACCGTGAATGACTTACCGCCACCTGACGGGCCGAAGACCATGGACAGGGCGTCGGTCTCGAGGTAGCCCTCGATCAGCCACTGCACGGGCTTGAGGTCGCCCAGCAGGTCGGACACCTTGGTGAACAGCGGCCGCTCGGGCGCGATCTCGCCGGTCTCCGGGTCGATCGTGGGCGGCGCCTTGGGGGCTGGCTTGAACTTCTCCTCGGCCGTGCGGACGGTGCGGGGGATGTCCTTGAAGCGCTGCTCCCAGCGATCGTCGTGGTGCCCGGGGTAGGCCTGCATCAGGCCGCGCAGCATGTTGGTCACGGCCGCAGGGTGTGCACCGGTGCTGATCATGCTGGCCGCGATGATGTTCAGAGGCTCATGGAAGTGGCCCTGCATGACGGCGGCCACCGCAGACTCGAGCTTCTGGTCCTGCGTGGCGCCGAAGCTGGTGGGCATGGGTGTGGACAGGCTGGCCGCGTGCACGGCCGCATTGCGTACTGAGTCCAGATCCATGCCCACAGCGCCGCAGGCATCCTCGAGCGTGAGGCGGATCTCCGGGCGCCACTGCAGCATGCGGTGCTGAAAGTGGCCTGTGACCCGCGGCTTCTGGTTCGTCCCCACCGGCAGCCGCACGTAGCGCACGGCGTTGTTGCCAGAAACGTCGCCACCGATGAAGCCACGCATGGTCATGGACTTGACCACCGCCGAGCACAGCTCCTCGTTGGCGCAGTCGGGGTCGTCGCCGTCGAGCAGGTATCCCGCTTGCGTCTTGCCGGGTGATGTCTCGAGCACCCAGCTGGGCGGCGAGTACAGGCTCTCGAGGTCGACGTCGTCGACGACCAGCGCCAGCATGCGCGCAAAGGTGGACTTGCGCCGGTGGAACATGCCGTCCTCGCCTTTGACGACGGCTGCGACACTGAAGTAGGTGTTGTATTCGCCCCAGCTGTCGCACATCTCGCGTGCGTGATCGGCGGGCGTGTAGACCATGCCACCCCACTTGGCTTCTTCTCCGTTGGGGTTGCCATGGAACCGGTTGACCCACAGGCACGCACCATCTGGTGCGGCTTGGGCCAGCTCGGCGAGGAAGTCAGTGTTGCTGACGACTACAGCATTGTGATTTTCAGGACTGCTCACGGTCATCAACGGCTTTCATTACTGCTTTTGGCCGTCGATGTAGATGGCGGAATAGTCTTCGCACGGGCCGCTCGCGGTGATCGGGGTGACTGTGCCCTGAAGGCTGTCGATGCGCCACGCGATGATGAACATCGACCTGCCGCGCGTGTTGAGGCGCGATCCCGGCTGAGCTGGAACGACGGTGAATCGAGACGATTGCATTGGTGAACCCTTTCAATGATGCGAACCGAGAAAGCACTACGGCAGGAGGTGGTTCAAGCCTCTTTTCGGGAGCTACCCTAGCCGTGGCTCGGAAATTCTACAGCATTGTGATACTTGAACGCTCAAAAAGACCGCAAAGGCCGGTATCACAGGACTTGCACAAAACTTCACGGACGTGATACTGTGCGCTTTCCCTTGGGAGGGAGAAGAGGCTTTGCCTTGAGCTTGCCCTTGGTGAGGTGCTCGATGCGGATCTGCTGCAGGTGCGGGATCTTGCCGCGAGACTTCCACATGCTGACCGCAGGTTGCTGGACGCCCAGCGCCTCGGCGAGGGCTACTTGAGACCCGAAATGGGCAATGACGTTTTCGATTTTCATAATGTGAAGCGCAGTTGGGATTGCGTAGTTGCCCTACCAGTATAACTCCTGTGATGCCAGTTTGAAAAGCGGCCAAAAATCCAATGACCAAAAACTTCGAGCGCCTGAGCATCGGCGATAGACTGCGCTACCTCATCGAAGTACGCGGATATACGCAGGTTGAATTGGCAAGCAAGGTCGGGGTGACACAGGCCGCGATCAGTAATCTGGTCACGGACAGCTCGCGCAAGCCCAGCGCACCAACACTTCTCAAACTCGCAGCGGCGCTGCAGGCTAACCCCGAGTGGATTTTGACTGGTCAAGGCGATCCGTTCGAGATCAACATCGTCAGCAAGCGCTCCGAGAAGGATTTGATCGAGGCCTTCCGCAGCATGGACATGCAGGCTCAGGCTGCCCTGCTGGCTGCTGCGAAAGCGATGACTTCCAAGTAGGCGCGCTTCGGCCTTATTCGTATTGAGCCGGGTCAACGAAAACGAATAACCCTAAGTTCACAGGGGTTATACGTTTGACCTTGGACTTCACAGTTGTGATATACTTCGTTCCGTGGTCAGCAAAAAAGATCACACCGGCCCAGCGGATCTGGGACACGACAGGAGTCCGAAATGAAAGTTGTTGAAGTCAATCTCAAGAACGTGTACGGCGAAGTCAAGGCGTACCCGATCAACGAAGCTGCCAAGCTGCTGGCTGATCTGGCCGGCACCAAAACCCTCACCATGGCAGCCCTCAAAAAGATCCAAGCCCTCGGCTACGAGATCAAGGCCGTCGACCCGCTGGCCCTTGCATTCGCCTGAACTATCACATTGCTTTAGGAGCCCACCATGTTCACCTACGTTTGTTTCTACCGTGGCAAGCAGATCGTCGTGCAGGCCCTGCGCAGCTACGACGCGCAGCTCGAGGCCGCCAAGCGCTTCAAGGCCCGCAAGTCCTACGAAGTCACCGTCGTGCTGGCCGACAAGCCGGTTGATCCCGCCAGCCTGTGAGGTCTGACATGAGCAACACCCCTTTCACCGTGAGCTGGACCAGCGCCCTGTCGGGCAGCCGTAACAGCTCGAGCTGCAGCACCAAGGCTCAGGCCTTGCGTGAGGCCAAGGCCCTGTACACCGAGGGCGCCCGCAACATCAGCGTGAGCGAGTTTGCCAACGGCCGCTCCAAGGAAATCAACTGGCGCATTGCACTGCGCACCAAGTAAGGAGACCACCATGCGAGCACAGAACCAATACCGGGTCACCATCCAGCCTGCTGGATCTTGGCCGGCCTTCGAGGTGACCTTACAGGCCGCCACGCAGTACCGCGCCGAGCTGGCGGCTGTTGAGCAATACCGCGCCGACTACACCCGCTCCGGCTGCCAGCCTCCAAGCATCGCAAACATTCAATGCGAAGAGCTGGCACAAACTTCACAATGGTGATATACTGACATTACTGGCCCGGCAGATTCCGGGACACATCAGGAGATCAACATGCAAGTCAAGAACGCACTGACCGACAAGGCCCAGCAGACCATCGACTTCCTCAAGGCCCAGATTTCTCAGCTGGAGTTTGTCAACGATGGCCTCAACAGCATTCCCGAGAGCTGGCTGTTCAACCGCGAGGCATCGCGCGCCAACAACAACCGCGTGATCGCCGAGTACCGCGACGAGATCGTCGAGCTGGAAGACCTGCGCGACGGGTTCATCACTGTCGAGCAGCTCGGCACGGCTCGCCGGTTCTTCAACAAGATGCCCGCATGGGCCACCTACGGCACCTGAAGTATCAGCGTTGAATAGGAGAGACGAGATGAAAACCAATGAACTGACAGGCCTAGCCCTCGATTGGGCGGTGGCGAAGTGTGAAGGCTTCAAAGTCTCAAGGCTTGGTCCCGGCAACAAAATCGGTGTTTTTCGTATTGACGGCGAAAGCTGGTACGAAACCCGCAAGCCTTACAACCCATCTACCGAATGGGATCAAGGTGGGCCGATCATTGAGCGGGAGGGTATCGGCTTCACTCAGTTCAGCGACTATCCGCAGTGGACGGCCAAGCACCCGCAGGCTGTATGTTTCGACGGCCCCACACCCCTGATCGCAGCCATGCGCTGCTACGTGGCCAGCAAGCTGGGCGACGAGGTCGACGTGCCTGCGGAGCTGCTGTCATGAAGTGCAACAAGTACCTGCTGGATCTGGTGAGCAGCGCAGGCCTGCGGATCGTCGAGGTCCACGTCAGTGGCAAGACGCACATCAAGGCCCGGCTGCAGCGCCCGGCCGATGGCCAGTGCGCCAACTTCTTCTTCGCCGGCACGCCCAGCGAGAAGCGTGGCTTTAACAACAAATTGGCCGAGCTGCGGCGCTTTGCACGCGGTGAGTACAACCCGATCGCCGCAAGGTATCAGCAATGAAATGAGAGAGACGAGATGAGCAATGTATTTGAGCCAACCTACTACGCAACAAAGAATGACGAGTTCTACAAGAACCTACCGTTCGCAGTGACAAACATCGCAGACGCCGCAGAAAAACTGGAGCGACTTTCCCGCGAGTTTCAAACCAGCGAGATTCAAATCTTTGAGCGGTTCCGCGTGATTGGAAGCAGCGGAAATGTTGAAACTGTCAACAGAAACGTCACACAGCAATGCTTGGACGTTTTGTGGAACTACTACGCAGCGAGTCAGGTATGAAGTACGACGTTTTCGAGTTCACCACCGCCGGCATGACGCGCACCGAGCGCGCCGTGCGGATCATCTTCCTGCTGGTGTGCATCGCAGTGTGCGCGCTGGATCTTTTTTACTGGAGACCACTATGAGCAAGCACACACCGGGGCCGTGGAAAGTCGGTCAATACCTTGGGAGTCTGTCTAGCTTTCACGTCCACATGGATGTTGGAGATAAGGGGCGCGGCGCAGATATTGTGGAAGCGGTCTGCGGTCTGGATACGGCCCAAAGATTGGCCAACGCCCGTCTGATCGCCGCAGCGCCTGATCTGCTGGAGGCCGCAAAGCTCGGCCTGCGCGCGGCCGAGGGCTGGGTCAAAGACCAGCTCGAAGGCACCAGCATGTTTGCTGCCGCAATGCAGGAGCTTGATCCCATCCGCGCCGCGATCGCCAAAGCTGAGGCCGCCAATGGGTGATATGGCCGAAGACTTCCGCGCTATGCGAGACCACAAAAAAGCCCTGCGCAAGCGCTACGGCGTGCTGTGCCCGCAGTGCCAGATCGTGCGCCCCAAGGCGCACCCCACCATCCTGATGCCCGGCCAGAAGTGCAAGGTCGACGGATACAAGGACACCCGCCAACGATTGACAGATGAACAATGGAGCAACCCATGAACCCCCGCCGCTACCCCCGCACCATGAACGAGGCATTCCCGCGCACCGTCGAGTACGCCTGCGCAGTGGACCGCCCTGCCCGGCACGGCCTGTCGAGCTGGCCACGCATCATCGTGGCGATCGCCGCTTGCTTGGCCATCACAATGCTGTTGGCCGCTGCATTCCCGACTAAATCGTAGGGGCTTGTTGAACTTCACAGTTGTGATATACTGCAGTTGTCGGTTGATTGAAACCGACACCGACCCGGCGGTTCCGGGCGCTCCAAGAAAGGACACCCAAAATGGCACGCTCTGTTTACATCCCCTCCCGCGCAGCAGAAGTCGCATACGCCGACGCAAGCTGGATGGAAGATAGCTACGAGTTTGACGACGCTGTCGACTGCGCGATCGACGCGCTCCGCGCCAAGTACCCCAGCCTCGAGCAGCCCAGCCGGCAGCGTTGGATCGGCAACGAGGGCCGCGTGATTCTCGAGAACAAGCTGGTCAGCATCGTGGTCAGCGAGTACTGCGGTCTGGTGGCCATCAGCGCAGTGGTCGAAGCCGGCTACGGCGCCCTCGCCGAGCGCTTCGGCAACAACATTGACCTGACCCCGGCAGCGAACGCCTTTGGCGCTGAGCTGGTCTGCCGCGGCCGATTCAGCAACGGCGAAGCGATCTTCGACCGCAAAGCCGGCGCGAACCCCGGCGAGCTGGGCCTTGGCTACAGCAGCAAAGAAGGCTGGATCTGAGTATCACATTGCTATAGGAGAACACACCATGTCCGCATACCTCGTCCCCGACTACCACATCAACGCCCTTGTGAGCTGGGCCGCTACCCGTCACGGCAGCAACGCTGTCAGCTACTACTGGGCCGGCAGCCGCCGCGATGTGCGCCAGAACCCCCAGCGCATTGCCAGCGTGCTGTACGCCGAGAACGTGCGCAGCGTCAACGCCCGCTACAGCGAGTGCGATCCGGCTCACGGCTTCGTGTTCAAGCAGGTGCCCAACATGCTCAACCCGATCGACGTGATCAAGGGCTGCCACGGCTACAGCTACCAAGCCTGCGAGGCTGAGGGCTGGGAAGACTCTGAGGCCTTCGCAATAATCCAAGGCATCGAGCAATCGGCCATCAGGTCTCTGCCCGGCTACGACGATTCGAATGCGTGGTGCATCAGCGGTCCCAACTTTAACAAGCAGGAGGCTTGATCATGAAAGTCCGAGTCATCATCGGCGCACAGGCCGCCTACGCCTGCATCGAGACCGACACCACCTCGATGGACGTCCGCCTCGAGCCCGGTCGTTCTGCAGCGCAGGCGCTGCGTGAGTTCGCCGACGACCTCAAGGGGCAGTCCGAGCGGCTGCAAAAGCGTGCAGCTCTGGCTGTGGCCGCAGCTGACCAGTTGGAGGCAGCATGAAATACGCCATCAAGCTGCTGTACGACAACGGCCAGAGCGCCTACCTGTCGGTCAAGGGCAAGAGCTCTTGGAAGACCAAGCGCGCCGCGCAGAAGCACCTCGACGTCTGCCTGCAACTGCTGGCCAAGGACCGCTTCCTGCGTGGCGTGGTCGAGGTCGAGCTGGACAAAGGTTTTTTTGCTTGACCCCTTGCAATACTTCACAATGCTGATATACAATTCAATCTGAGACGCAACGGTTACCAACCCACTCCTGAAAGGACGACACCATGCAAACCATCACCATCAATGAACTCGTCGCTGCCCGCATCGCCGCCAAGCGTGCAGAAGACGCAGCCATCAAGGCCCGCCGCGAAGTCGACGCACAGATCGCAGAGCTGCTGGCCGACGTCAACAAGCCCGAGGGCTCCATCTCCGAGAAGCTGGACGGTTACAAGGTCACCGTGACCTACAAGATTGACCGCAAGGTTGACACCGACGCCCTGACCAAGTCGTGGGAAAAGCTGCCGCTCGACGTGCAGGCCGCCTTCAAGTGGAAAGCTGACCTGTCGGTCTCCGAGTTCCGCAAGCTCGAGGGCAAGGCCCAGCTCAACGCCTCGCAGTTCATCACCGCGAAGCCCGCCACCCCTTCGATCACCATCGAAGCGATCTAAGTATCACATTGCATATTGGAGATCGACCATGGGCCAGTACCACAAGCTCTACAACACGGACAAAAAAGAGTTCGTCCACGCACACCACATCGACAACGGCCTGAAGCTGCTCGAGCAAGTTGGCTTCGAGAAGTCCACATCGACCGCCCTGTTTCTGCTGGTTGCCAACAGCAACGGACGTGGAGGCGGTGACGCAAAACCCCACCCCATGATTGGCCGCTGGGCTGGCGATCGCATCGTCGTGCAAGGCGACTACGCCGAACCGGGCGATCAGGCTTACATCGCCGAAGTAGAGCTCGATAGCTACACAGACATCTCAAAAGATGTGCTGGACATGCTCAACAAATACGACTGATTTTTTTTACCTTGGAGAACATCACAATGGCTATTGTTTTGAAGTCAACAAAAGACGCCGCGCTTGACGGCATCAAGGTTCTCGTTCACGGCCCGGCCGGCGCTGGCAAGACCAGCCTGTGCGCAACCACCGGTGAGCCCACGATCATCATCAGCGCCGAGTCTGGCCTGCTGTCCCTGCGGCAGTTTGACATTCCGGTGATCGAGGTCAAGACCCTCGACGCGCTGTACGAGGCCTATGACTTCGTGGTCAACACCGCCGAGGGTCAGGCCTTCAAGTGGATCTGCCTCGACTCAATCAGCGAGATCGCCGAGGTGGTGCTCAACCACGAAAAGAAAGTCGCCAAAGATCCGCGCCAAGCCTACGGCGCGCTGGCCGAGAAGATGACGGACCTGATCCGTGCCTTCCGCGACCTGCCCGGCCGCAACGTGTACTTCTCCTGCAAGCAGGAGCGCGCCAAGGACGAGCAGACCGGCGCGATGCTGTACTACCCAGCCATGCCCGGCAACATGCTTAAGCAGGGCGTGGGCTACTTCTTCGATGAAGTCATGGCGCTGCGCGTCGAGAAGGATGCCGACGGCAACCCGACTCGCTGGCTGCAGACCTGCCGCGACTACAACTACGAAGCCAAGGACCGCTCCGGCGCCCTTGAGATGTTCGAGTCCCCAGACCTTTCGGCAATCGCCGCAAAGATCGCTTCCTCCGCCGCCAACTAATCCCAGAAAGGACACCCATCATGGCGCAATTTAACTTCGACACCAACACCGTTGAAAAACGCGAATCCAACTTCGACCTGCTGCCCGCAGGCTGGTACACCGCGCAGGTCACCGAGAGCGACATCGTCGCGCTCAAGTCCGGCAACGGCCGCGCAGTCAAGCTGACCTTCGAGATCCTGCAAGACGGCTACCGCAACCGCAAGGTCTGGGCGCAGCTGAACGTGCAGCACACCAACCCGCAGGCCGAGCAGATCGCTCAGCAGCAGCTGCGCGAGCTGTGCGACAGCATCGGCATCGTGCGCATGAACGACACCGTCGAGCTGCACAACAAGCCCGTGCAGATCAAGGTCAAGGTGCGCAAGTCGGACAACCCGCAGTACGAAGACAGCAACGACATCACCGGCTTCAAGCCCGTCGGTGGCAGCCCGGTCCACGGTCAGGCGATCGCCGCCGGCATGGCCCAGCGCGCTGCAACGCCGCCCGCCAACGCCTCTGTTGCGCCTGCTGCTGCGGCCCCTGCTGCCGGTGGCTCTACCCCTCCGTGGGCCAAGAAGGCTGCGTGATTTTCGGGGCTGCAAAAGCGGATGCCGATAGGTACTCCTACACCGAACAGGCTGGCGCGGGTATCGCGCTGGCCCTGCGGACGCAGCGAGTAGCAGCCCCACCCCTTAACTCTGGAGACCAACCATGAAGAAAACCATCATTGCCATCTGGCTCGCCGCCAGCGCCACTGTGACGTGGGCCGCATGCACCACGCACACCGTCTTTCAAGGCGGCCGCATGGTGACCTGCACCACCTGCTGCTACGGCAGCAACTGCACCACCAACTGCTTCTGACCATGAGCGAATACGACAACCTCACCCGCGCCCAGCAGATCCTGCTGACGATCGGTGTGCCGGAGACCAAGGTGTTCTTCGGCCACAAACTCGGCAAGTCCGAGAGCAACACAAAGCGCGGCCCCGGCCGCAAGCACAAGCAGGGCGCCAAGGACGCCAACACCCGCTGACCATTTCCCAACCACCTGAAAGGTAAATATGCAAAACCAACCCCAACCCCCAGTGCTGACCATCAAGATGGTCGTGCCCGGCGTCGAGCTGGTGCTCCACGCCCTGTCCAAGCTGCCCTACGAGCAGTCGGCCGGCCTGATCGCTGAGATCCAAGGCCAAGCCCAGATGCAGCTTCAGGAAGCGCAGCAAGCCGCTGCCGCTACCCCTGCCCCGGCCGAGGCCGAAAACGCGCCTGTGGCCCCGGCTGATGCCGTTGCCGAGACTTCCGTGGGAGGTGCTGAGTAATGAGCAGCAACACCCGCGTCTATTGCGTGCAGTCGGCGGACGAATTCCGGCTGGTGGAGGCAACCAGCAAGCAGGCCGCCCTGCGTCACGTTGCCGCCAGCAAGTTCTCTGTGAACCGCGTCAGTGAGAAGACCCTGATCGCAGCAATGCGTGACGGCGTCCAGATCGAGCTGGCCGGGGCAGAAGAGCCCGAAGCCGAAGCTGCGACCGCCGAGTAATCGGCGGGGCTCCCTGCGGGGAGCCTGCAAAGGCGAGGGCCAGCCTCTGGGGGTTCCCGGGGGAGATCACTGGTCCTCACCTTTGCAACAACACACGGAGAAATCCCATGGCAGCACTGCCCGAGCCGATCCACACCACCGTGGCCCGGATCTATCAAGCCTACGAAAACGACGCCGACGACGGCAACCGCCCGCACCTCGGGGCCAGCCTGATTGGTCACGCCTGCGAGCGCTTCCTCTGGATGACCTTTCGCTGGGTCGACGCCAAGAAGTTTCCCGGCCGCATGCTGCGCCTGTTCGAGACAGGCCAGCTCGAGGAGGCCCGCTTCGTGCGTAACCTGCGCCGCATCGGCATCGAGGTGCATGACGTCACGCCCGACGGCAAGCAGTGGCGCGTGTCGGATCTGGGCGGCCACTTCGGCGGCAGCATGGACGGCGCCGGCGTCGGCTTTCCCGAGGCGCCCAAGACGTGGCACGTCCTCGAGTTCAAGACCCACAACGACAAGAGCTTCGCTGATCTGGTCAAGAACGCAGTGCAGAAGGCCAAGCCCCAGCACTACGCCCAGATGCAGGTTTACATGGGCCTGACAGGCATGGAGCGCGCCTTCTATCTGGCCGTCAACAAGAACACCGACGAGCTGTACAGCGAGCGCGTGGACTTCGACCCGGTCGAGTTCGCCAAGCTGAAGGCCCGGGCCGAGCGCGTGATCAACGCCAACGAGCCGCCGCTCCGGTGCAGCAATGACCCGAGCTGGTACGTGTGCAAGATGTGCGACTTCCACGAGCACTGCCATGGGGAGGCCGCGCCTGCAGTCAACTGCCGGACCTGCGCGCACAGCACGCCCATCACTGCAGGCGAAGGCGGTCTGTGGCACTGCGCCAAGTTTGAGGAGGCCGGGTACGAAGAGCCGATCGATGGGCAAACGATGCGCACAGGATGTCCGCACCACCGCTACATCCCGATCCTGCTCGAGCGCTTTGCAAAGCAGAAGGACTATGTCAATGGTGATGTGGTCTACGAGACCGAGGCCGGCGAGTTCGTCAATGGCGAACCCAGCAACGGCGCGCTGGCATCGCAGGAGATCCGCGACTGCGCGCAGAAGGTCATGCTGGCCGACTGCTACCGCATCAAGCGCGAGCTTATGGGCATGGGCATCGACAGCAAGGTGGTGTCATGATCCCACGCCCGTATCAAAGCCGCACGCTCGACGAGCTGTGGACGTGGTTTGGCAAGCACGACGGTGGCAACCCCATCGTCGAGGCCTGCGTCGGCGCCGGCAAGTCCCTGATGATTGCCCTGCTGGCGCAGCGCGCCGACATGGAGTTCCCGGGCACCCGCATCCTTGTGCTGGTGCACCAGAAGGAGCTGCTCGAGCAGAACCTCGAGAAGCTGGTGGCCGTCTGGCCAGAGGCCAACGTGGGCCTGTACAGCGCCGGCGCCGGCCGCAAGGATCTGGGCTGCCAGATCACCTACGCCACGATCGGCAGCATCTGGAAGGACGCGCACAAGCTCGGCCGCATCGACATCGTGCTGGCCGACGAGTGCCACCTGATCAACCCGAAGGACGCCGGCATGTGGCGCTCCTTCCTGAATGATCTGGCCAAGTACTGCCCGACCGCGCGCACCATCGGCTGGACCGGCACACCCTTCCGCGGCAACGGTGTCTGGCTGACCGCCGGCGACGACGCCCTGTTCACCAACATCGCCACCCGCGTGACCATGCGCGAGCTGCTGGAGCTGGGCTACCTTGCGCCGCTGGTGCCGGCCACCACCGTCACCCGCATCGACGCCCACGACGTGCGCACCAGCGGCGACGACTACGTGGTCAGCGAGCTGGCCAAGGTCACCGACACGACCGAGCTGGTGGAGGCCACCTGCGAGGAGATCGTGCAGCTGGCCAAGGACCGCAAGCGCTGGCTGGTGTTTGCCGTGACCATCGAGCACGCCGAGCACGTCCGCGACGCCCTGCGCCGGCGCGGTGTGGTGGCCGACATGGTCAGCGCCAAGACGCCCAAAGCCGAGCGCGCGCAGCTCATCGCCGACTTCCGCGCCGGCCGCATCCGCTGCCTCGTGAACGTGGCCGTGCTGACCACCGGCTTCGACGTGCCAGCGGTGGACTTCATCGCCCTGCTGCGCGCGACCAAGTCGCCCGTGCTGTACGTCCAGATCGCCGGCCGTGGCATGCGCTGCGTGGGCGCCAACATCGAGGACTCAATCCGCAACGGCAAGGCCGACTGCCTGTGGGCCGACTTCACCGACACGACCACCATCATGGGGCCGGTCGACGCGGTCAAGGGCCGCCTGCCCATGGGCGGCCGCAAGGGCGAGGCGCCGACCAAGCTGTGCCCCACCTGCGGCAGCCAGAACCCGGCCAGCGCCACCGAGTGCCTCGACTGCGGCTACCTGTTCCCGGAGCCGGAGCGCATCAAGCACGGCACACAGGCCTCGGCGGCCGCCGTGCTCAGCTCGCAGCAGGAGACCAACTTCGACATCCGCCCGGTGACCGACGTGCGCTACCGCCTGCACCACAAGGAGGGCAGCCCTACCAGCCTGCGCGTCGAGTACTACGACAACCTGATCCGTGTGGCCAGCGAGTGGGTCTGCCTCGGTCACGATGGCTTCGCACGCAAGAAGGCCGAACGGTGGTGGACCCAGCGCACCACGATCGACGCGATCCCGGGCGATGCTGAGCAGGCGCTCGAGTGGCTCGAGTACAGCGACGCTGTGCTGCGCAAGCCCGAGGCGATCGTCGTGACCAAGAAAGACAAGTACCCGCAGATCGTCAGCTACCACTGGCAGCAACAGAAAGAAGCAGCATGAGAACCGCAGAGATAGAAGTAAAGATCAACGTCCTGCAGCGCGAGATGGATTTCTGGCGCGGCATCCTCGCAGACAAGCGCTGCGGCAACTGCTCAAGCATGCACGGCGGCATGTGCACCAAGTACAACGCCATGCCGCCGGAGGGCATGCAGCAACCCGGCTGCGACGAGTGGAGCTGGGACTCGATTCCTTTTTGACGGAGTATCACAATGGCAATACCAACACCCGATCGCAACAGCATATGCGCGTACCCGTTCTGCACGTGCGCAGATTCCACAGCTTGTGAGATCCCAATGCAGCCGACCAAGCCCCAGCGCGAAGGCGACCAGCCCTTGCCCACACCCAACGACAAGCCGGCCGTCTGGCCCATCGTGATGGCTGACATGCAGGCCCGCCACGAGCTGGGCATCAAGCGCTACGGCACCCCACTGCAGCCTCACAACGGGCGCGACGCACTGCGCGACGCCTACGAAGAGGCACTGGATCTGGCGGCGTACCTGCGCACCGCGATCTTCGAGAGGGATGGCAAGTGATCGGCACCGACATCCTCACCGAAGACGACCTGCGCCCAATCGCCGGGCATTGGAGGCGCGGCGATCTAATGGACTGGCTGCGCAGCAACAGCATCCCATTCGTCGTGGCCAAGAATGGCTGGCCGCGCGTGCATCGCAAGGCCCTCGAGCGAGTGCTCGGCGTCAAGCCCGACGACTCTGGCATCGAGGTCAAGGAAATCGACTTCAACTTTGGAGCTGTGAAATGACTTTCGACGATTACGTAATCGCCACCGGCCTCGTGATTGCGGCCGTCTGCGGCTACTTCCTGTACTGGCTGGGCTGGTGCTGGGCGTGGCACTTCGTGTGGCCCGCCGGCCCGCGCTGGATCACGCAGCCGTCGTTCTCCGGCTTCCTTGCCACATGCTTAACAAGCGTTATAATCACATTGGTGATAATCAAGCCCAACTGACATGAAGCGCCTCAAGCACTGGCACGAGAAGAAGTTCACCGGCAAGAACGGCCAGACGTGGACGGCGTACTACCACGTCGTCAAGGTCGACGGCAAAGTCAAGTGGTCCTCGCTCGGCAACAACAAGTCTGCGGCCCTGCGCAAGTGGGCCGAGATCGAAGCCAAGCCAGTGCCCGGCGAGGCCGGCACGTTCGACGCGGTGGCCAACGAGTACATGAAGTGGGCCGAGGCAGAGGTCGCCAACGGCGAGCTGGCCCAGCGCACCTACGAAGACCGCGAGAAGTACCTCAAGGCCATGCGCCCGGTGTTCGGCTCCGCCCCGCTCGAGGCGATCCGCTCGTCGCATGTGGTCAAGTACATCGACAAGCGCAGCAGCAAGCACACGGCCGGGCAGGAGATGCGCTTTCTGTCGGTCATCTGGAACTGGGCCAAGGCACGCGACATTGTCACCAGCGCGAACCCTGTGCAGGGCGTCAAGCTGCCCGGTACCGGCACCCGCAAGATCGAGGTCCGGCCGCAAGACTACTGGCTGGTCTGGGGCTGCGGCGACCAGATGGTCAAGGACGTCATGGAGCTGGCCGCCCGGCTGGGCACGCGCCCGCAGGAGGTGTTCGGCCTGACGTGGGGCAAGGTCGACCTGACCGCGCAGCCGCTGACCGTCAAGGTCTGGCAGAACAAGGTGGCCGGGTACCGGCTGGTCGTGGCAGACGCCGAGCTGGAGGCCCTGATCCTGCGCCTGCGCGGCGATCGGGACAAGCCGAGGGGTCCGGTGCTGACCGACGAAGACGGCAACGCCCTGAACCCTGTGGGCGCCTTCCGGTACCGCTTCGGGCTGGCCCGGTCCGCCGCGATCAAGAAGGCCGAGGAGGCCGACGTCGATCATCAGGACTTCCAACTGCGCGACCTGCGGCCGATGGCCGGGCTGGCCATGCTGGATGCCGAGGGCATGGATGCCGCGCGCCGCCTGCTTGGCCACACCACCGAGCGGATGACCGCGGCCTACACCACCAAGCGCCGCGGCTTCGTCAGCGACGCGGCGCCGATCAAGAAGCAGGAGGCCACCGAATGAAGTGGAAGATCAAGACCAACACCCCACCCAAGGGTGGCGACACGCGCAAGCGCCGCGTGTTCGCGTGGCGCAAGACTCGCGTCGGCGAATACTGGGTTTGGCTGGAGACCTACCAAGTCACCGAGCGCTTCTTTGCTCCCGCCGGCGGAGGCCCCGGCTGGTGGTCAGAAGTCAGCCGCGAGACACTGGTATGGATGTACTGACCGAAAAAAGGTTAGATGTGCATCTAACCCATCACATTGGTGAAGTACAATGCCCTCCGCAAACCCGCATGAACACTGGAGATTTTTGGAGGCGGGGGTCGGAATCGAACCGGCGTACACGGATTTGCAGTCCGTTGGAGAAAAACGCCGGGAAGCCTGTATCCATGCGGGTTTCGGAGGAGTTGCCCTCTGAAATCACATCTAAAATATCACAATGATTGTGGGCTGGTGACCCGCATGAATCCTCAATCCACCACCAGAAAGTTAGAAGTGAAAGGAAGCACGATGATCGAGCAAGAGAAAAGCACCACGGCCGACCCGTGGGAAAACCGCCGGGCCGGCATGCAGTGCCAAACCTGCATCTGGTTTGTCCCCAAGTTCAACACCGAGCCGGTGCGCCCAGCTGGCCACAAGATCGTCGGCCGCTGCCGGCGCCACGCCCCGACCATGGGCGGCTACCCGGTTGTCTACATGAACGACTGGTGCGGAGACCACCGCATCGACGAGAACAAGGTCTGAAAGGCAACGCCATGAACTACCCCGAGACCCCCCAGAACCGCACCGCCATCACCCTGCCGGACATCCTCAACAAGGTGAAGAAAGCAACCTACACGATCCTCCCGGACACCACCACCACCGTGTGCCAGCTGTTCATGGAGAACGGCTACGTCGTGCTGGGCACCAGCGCCTGCGTAGACCCCGCTAAGTTCAACAAGGCGCTCGGCGAGAAGTACGCCTACGAGGACGCCATCAACAAAGTCTGGCCGCTCGAGGGCTACCTGCTGGCCGAGGAGATCTTCAAGCGCAACGGCGCCGACGACAACGACTTCGCTCTGGGCAAGGCCTGCGACCTGTCTGGCGAAGGCACCTGCGAGGCCTGCCAGTGAGCTTTGTCTGCCCACTCCCACCCGTCAAGGTGCAGGTGCGCCCCGAGTTCCTCTACGACTTCGACGGCAAGGACCGAGACCTCATCGAGGGGATCTGGGTCAGCGTCAAGTCCATCCGCGGCGAGGCCCTGCGCTTTGAGACCTACCTGCCGCAGTACGGCGCCCTGTACGACAAGCTGCCGATCTCCGCGTTCATGCACAACGACATGGACGACGAAGGCCTCGAGGCCCCCATGCTGGAGCTCGACGCGCTGCAGATCTGGGACGCGCTGAGCTACCACGTCACCGTGGTCGAGAAGCCCTTCCTCAAGGGCCTGCGCGCCGAGTTCTTCGGCAAGGACAAGCGGCTGCATCCGGGCGAGTACATGTTCACCTTGGACTGCGCCAACCCGGACCCGCGCATCCCTGACTTCACCTTCAGCGAGACGGTCGACGAGCACAAGTCCTACAACGTGCTGAAGCTGGCCAATGGCCAGTTCGCACTGCAGCCCAACAACCGCTGCCGCTTCTTCGATCCTGCGTTCAACCCGCAGGACATGAAGTTCCCCGACTTCAAAGTGGCCACGCGCAAGTACCGCGTCGAGCAACACGCCAAGTGGCGGCTCGGCGACACCAGCAACTTCACCTACGAGAGCAACACATGAGCGGCACAGATATTGACAAGGTGCTCAGCACCATTCAAGCGATCGCGTGGGTCTGGATGTGCATGCACTACCTTGTGCAGCCCGTCATGACCATCTTGCAACACAACGTTCTGGGGGGGCGCAAATGAGCGGCACCACCGTCTACAGCATCGCCAACGTGCAGCACGCACTGCAGGCGCTCAAAGAAAAGATCGAGCCCCACCTGTGGGCCGAGACACCGCTCCCCGTCATCGTCGCACCCGGCTGGTGGATGGAGGAGATCCGCAAGGAGATGAACGTCGAGGAAGGCTTCGAGCCCGGCGAGATCCACGGCTGCACGGTCCTGCGCAAGGACACCGTCAACGAGCCTTTCCTCGTGGACCACGACGGCAAGATGTACCCCATCCTGCCCCAGTGGATGCGGGCCAAGCAGGCCGCCGACACCGAAGGGGGTGAGGCATGACCAACTACCAGCGCACCGCCGCATGGCTCAAGGCCTGCGGCAAGGAGCCGGGCCCCGAGGCTCTGTCGGTTCAGATCGGCTGCGACCTCGAGGAGACGGCCGAGCTGCTGCGCTGCCTGCGCGTGAGCGGCGACGGCTGGGCCCGCTTGGTCGAGCGCCTCGTGGCCGACCTCGAGAGTCTGGGCAACGAGCTCAAGCGCGGCCGGCAGGTGGCCCACTTCCCCAACCACCTGCGCGAGGACGTGCTGGACGCCCTGTGCGACCGCGAAGTCACCGGCAATGGGGTGGCCTACCTCGCCGGCTTCAACAAGGACGCCGCCGATCAGGAGGTGCTGCGCTCCAACGAAAGCAAGTTCGAGGACGGCAAGCCGGTCATCCTCGAGGGCGGCAAGATCGGCAAGGGGAAGAACTTCTCCCCGCCAAACCTGCGCGCGTTCGTCTGATCAGGGGCCCGGCTGGGCCCCTTTTCAATCCCGCTCCTCGCCTTCGACCGTCAGGCCTTCCCGCAGGCGCTGGCGCTTCTCCTTCTGCCGCTCGATGATCCTGTCGGCTTGGTCCGACGTGATCGCGCCCTTGCGCTCCAGCCGCTGGGTGCTGCGGATCTCCGCCTCGATCTCCCGCACCAGCTTGTTCTCCTGCGCCTTCTGGATCGCTGCGCTGGTCTCAAGGTCGATCGGCCGGGCCTTGATGCCCACGGTCTGCATGGCCGCATAGCTCGCCTGCACAGGCATGCCATCCCGGCCGACGCCGGTGTACTCAGTGAAGAACAGGTTGACCGGCTCGCCGGTGGCGTTGGCGATCACGTTCATGGCCCGGTCGAAGTGGCCGTTGCCGATGGCGATCGCCGGGGCAATCTGCTGGTACGCCCACTTGGCGCGCTTCTCTGCAGCCTCTGCATCCGTGTCGCTGGCCTTGACGATCTCGGTACCGCGGAAGGTATCCTTGTTGAACAGCAGCGCGGCGGCCGACGTCAGGATCGGGTGGTTCGGCGTGATCGGCGCCAGCAGCGGGACGCCGCCCGCGTTGTTGTGGGCGTCGAACAGATCGCCGCCCGGGAAGATCCGGGCCACGTCCAAGAACACCGGCAGGTCGGTCGCCTCGTCGGTGCCCAGACGGATCGTCTTGGGCGTGCCGATGGCGGTGGCGCCCTTCATCCATGGTGGCAGGTTGACCCGCTCGTCCTTTTCCAGCTGGCGGGCCTTCTCGCGGAAGTCGGCGTCCGTCATGTAGCGCTGGATCACCTCCATCCAGTCGTCCTCGTCAGCACCTGCGGCGAAGGCGTACATCATGGCGTTGACCGTGTAGAGCACGGCCGCCGGTGCAGCCAGACGCCACGGGTGCTCGAGCGCGGTCTGCGCCAGCGTGGGCACCACCTTGTAGGTGTAGGCGAAGAACGGCAGCGCGAAGTCGCGCACGCGGCGTGCGGTCTTCGGCAGGTCGTCGTAGGTGAAGATGTACTTCTGGGCGTACTCGACGGCCTCTGTGGGGCTCACGCCGCGCTGGCGGGCATCGCGGTAGATCAGGTACCGGAAGAACAGATCCTCGGCCTCGTAGGCCTTGCCGAGCGGCTTGCGCAGCCAGAAGGCCATGGCATTCCACACGCTGTCAACAGCCTTGCCAGCCTTCGACTCGGACTTCGCAGCCAGCGCCTTGAGTTCGTCGGGCAACATCTCCACCAACTCGGCCTGCGTCATGGTGCCCAGCCACAGGCCTGCGTCCTTGGCCTCCTGCAGCATGGGCGCGTCCTTGACGATGTCGCGGGTGGCGGCCATGTACTTCTGCACGTCCCAGTACGACACGCCAGCGAAGTGCGCCATGGTCACGTTGGACAGCACGTTGTTGGCGTGCGAGACCGGGTTGAGCACGGTCTTGCCTTCCTTCCACATGCTCATGGCCTTGGAGTACATGCGCATCAGGTCGTTGTTCTGGAACTCATCGAACCCGCTCAGGTGGTCCATGACTTCGCGGGGCACCCACTTGCCGGCGAGCTTGCCGTAGCGGCGGGCGCGGGTGTCCTCGACGTTGGTCGAAGGCACCTGCACGTAGCCCTCCTTCTCGGACTTGCTGGCCACGGTGTTGGCGAGGTTCTCGTACAGGCGGCCAAGCGAGATGTCGCGCTGGCTCTTGTTGTAGCCCATGATGAAGCGGAACATGGAGTCGCGGATCTCGCCCATGTTCTCGCGTTCTTTGCGGGTGTAGTCGCGCCAGACAGTGATCTCGGTGTCGACGTCCGGGTCGAAGTTCGGGTCACGCTCCTCCCAGCCTTCGGCCAGCCACTGCTCGAGCTCCTCGACCGGGATGGTCTGGAACAGGCCGCGGCCCTTGAGGCTCGAGCCGCCGATGCCTTGCATGGCCTTGGGCCGGCCGAACAGCGACTTGGCTGCCTTGGCCCATGCCTTGCCCTCGTCCATGAGCTTGGACTCGTAGAAGCGCGGCAGATACTTGCCATCCCAGCGGCCGGCCGCGTCAGCGCTCAGCATGCCCAGACGCACCAGCTCGGCGGTCTGCTCGGACATGATGTCCTGCATGCTGGCCGCCACCTCGAGCACACGCTGCGGCGGCTTGACGCCACGCTTGAGCTCCTTCTCGATGACGTCGCTGATCATGGCGCGCTCTTGCTCGGACAGCTCGCTCAGCTTGCTGGCCACGTCAGCCGTGACCTCGCGCGCCTTGGCGATCTCGACCTTCATCTGGCGCATGGCCCGGCCCAGCTCGGTGCTGATGGGCTTCATGCCCACGCGGTCGAGCACGTTGCTGGCCACGTTGGCCACGGCGCGGTAGGCCTTGGCGCCGGCGCCCAGCGTGATGCGGCCGGTCTCGTCGCGGCCGAGGAACCACGACTCGCGGGCGCGGTTGCTCTTGCGGATGTCAGGATTGGTCGTGTCGAACTCACCGTTGTTGCCGGTGGCAGACTTGATCTGCTCGGGGCGGAAGGCGATCACTGTAACGATTTTGCCGTCGCGCATCTGGATAACACCGTCGTGCCCTTCCTCAATGAACTTCTTTTTGAGCACATCGTCGCCCCAGCTTGTGACCTTTGGGTTCTGCAGCGACACGTACACCGGCATGATGTTTTCACCATCGTCGCCGTATCCTTTGACCGGCCGGGCGCTGAACCAAGAGCCCTCCCCGCCAAGAGACCGGCGGGTGGTGTCGAATGTGTCGAAGTCTGCAGAGGTGGTGTGATACACCACCAACGGCTGGCCCTCGGCATCCACCACCTTGCTTTCACCAAACCAGCGCTTGAATGCAGCGGTGTCGGTCACGCGGTTGCTGCGCATCACGCCGCCAAACTGGAAGCTAGCGCCGGCCTCGGCCAGCACACGATCGGCGGCCTCGGCTTCGGACTGCTTGACGCGGGCCTCGCCAAACTGCAGCTTGAAGGACGAGGCTGCCTCGGCCAGCGCAGGGCGGGCCTTGATGATGCCAACCATCTCGTCGTTGCTGGGCTTGCGCACCAGCTCGTCGCCCTCTGTGCGGGTGGTCACGGCCTGAGCCACACGCTCGGCCACGCGGTCGCGCATCTTGCTGCCGTCGGCCATGCCCTCGTAGGCCACGGGCACGTCGGCGTTGAGCACCACGGCCGTCTGCATCTCGCGGTTCACGTAGCCGCGGAAGCCGGCGTCCAGCACAGCGATCTCGAACCCGTTGGCGTCGGAGGTCTTGCGCAGGGACTCGACCTTGCTGCGGTCTGCTGGCGACGCGGTTGCCGGGTCGTACATGTTGCCCAGCGTGGCGCGATAGACGTGGCTGCCCAGCCCGATCTCGGGCCGCGGCATATCAGCATTGTTGTTTGTGAGGTAAAAATAAACCCGCTTCTTGATGCGCGGGTCTACACCCGGCTCATTCAAGCGCGCCTGCTCAGCGCCCTTGATGCCGGAGCCAAAAGAACGACCGCTCAGCGTCGAGAGGCCGCCGGTTTTTCCGTAGTGGATGCCTGTGAAAGTTCCTGCTCGTGTGCTTTCATCACTGCGAGCGCCGGGTCCACGGGCAAGTTCTGCAGATCGGTTGGAACGGCGGACTCCTGCGAGCCCATCGCGGAGTCGCTGGACTTCGGCAGGGTCGAGGCCGAGGTTTCGGATGTCGCCATCTCCGAGGGTGGCAAGCTCTTGGATGCTTCCGAAAGCGCGGGAGACCACAGATGCTGCGTCACCAGCTCCTTGATCCCCTCGAGCCTGTCCACCGTCAGCGCGTCCGGCCCCTCCTTGTTTAGCACGCGATTTATTGCGCTGTCCGTGAGCGTCCGCTGTTGGGGAGCCAACGAATCGAGCAGATCCGTCGGAAACACCTGTCTCACCCGTGCGTACATATCGTTCAACTGCTGTTGCTCTGTCTTCATCTTTTCCTCTCCAGCGCATGACCACCACATCAGGGTAGCCGTCCGCTTCCTTCCACCCACCTTTGGCCCAGAAAGCCTTCAGGTCGGACATCTTTAGTTTGGTGAGTTCTGCATGCTCTGAGTCCGTCATGCCATCGTGCTTGTAAACCACCTGACCTTCATCAAATGGAATGCGGCCGATCTCCTCGAAACCAAACTGCGCGTACATCTCCGGCAGGAATCCGTTCGGGAAGCGCGCGCTTTTGACGGCATACGCATCCAGAACAGTGGCACCTTCGGATATAGCTTTTGTGATAATAGCAGGAATCCCGATGCCCGGTGCGCCTGACTCGTTGTTCGTGACAGAGACCACCTCGACTTCGTTGTCGCCAACACCGTCGATCATGTCTTTGTACCAAGGCGCGCCACGCTTGAGACCGAAGAAGACCTGCAGGCCTTTGTCGCCGCCTTCCTTGCCGAGCTGGTAGACCGTGAAGGACTTGTCCTTGATGCCGGCCTTGACCTCCTCGGGCGTGTACATCGTGAGCGCAGCCGCGCCCTCGTTGGCGCGCAGCGCGTCAACGAACTCCTGCACCGACACGCCACCCTGTGCCTTGGTCTTGCCAGACACCAGCCAGTTGCCGTTGGCCAGCGCCAGCGCGGCCTCTGCTTGGCGCGCAGTCTTGATGGCCGTGAAGCTGCCCGGGGCCACGCTGTCGGCGATCTCCTGCGTGATCTTCTGGATCGGCATCTTGCGATCGAAGGCGTACCACGCGCCCGCTTCTTTGTTCTTGAAGTTGGGCACCGCGAACTTGAAGTAGTCGCGGAAGATGGTCTCGTAGTTGATGCCCTTGGCCAGCTTGCCAATGACCTTGCCACGCAGGCCCAGCGGGTACGACGGGTGCAGCTTGGTGCCCTCCTCGCCCAGCTTGACGGTGGGGTTCTCCTTGTCGACCTTGAGCACCAGCATGGCGTCGCCCTGACGGTAACCGGCGAAGTCCGGATCGATCGTCTCGCGGCGGAAGCGGTCGAGGTTGGGCAGGCCATGGACCTGCGCCTCTTTCTTCTCGAGGATGGTGGCCAGCGCGCCGCGCTGGTCGAACGACAGGCCGTCGATGAAGCTGTAGATCTCGGGCGACTCGAAGCCCGGGAAGTCGGGCAGCGACGTCTTGTTCTTGGGCGAGCGCACGATCTCGTCGAGGGCCAGCAGGTTTTCCTTGCTGATGCGGCCGTCGCGCAGGTAGGCCTCGACCGTCTGCAGGTAGGCGCTGGAGATGGTGCTGTTGGTCAGGTGGCTGCTGCCGTTCATGGCGTGCACCAGCACGTAGTCCGACTTCTTGACCTGCTCCATGATCTTGGTGAGCACGGCGCCGCCGCGCACCGCCCAGATCACATTGGCCTTGGCATTCTCGGGCAGGCGCACATAGTTGGGGCCGCCCATCATTTCAACGGGAAACTCGAGCTGGCTGCCGTCGATGCCGGTGTAGCTGCGGCCTGCGTCGGTCAGGTCGGCCTTGATGCCGAACACTTTCTTGCCGACAAGATCTTTCAGCTCGATGGTCGGGATGTCGACCAGATCACGCTTGCGCGTGGAGTAACGGACGCCGTCGACGACGGCCTCGTCTTTGGTTACGGGGTTTCCTTCCCGCTCAGATCCACCCCGTTCTTGAAGAAGTCCTTGAGCTTCCTGTCGAACTCGGCCATCTCCTTCTTGGCCTGCTCCATCTGCTCGGGCGTCAGGACGACCTTGCGTGGTTGCGCGGTAGACGGCATCGGAGATTCGGCCGGCTTCGTATTCTTGCCTTGTTGCATTTTCAAACCTCTCTTTCAGCCCTGATTTTATCACAGGCGTGATATTTTGCAGATCAGTGATGACAGCATTTCCCGGGCCGCGCGAGTTGTCAACGGCATGAATGGCGAAGAGCGGGTTGTCGCCGAACTTCGCCTGCAGCTGGCGCACCACTTCGCTCGAGCCAGCGTGGCCCTTGACCAGTGCGTCGATCGGCACAGTGCGGCCGGCTCGCATGGCGCGCGTCAGCACGCCATTGCGCAGAGCCTCCTCGGGGTCGCGGTACACGTAGGCGATGTTGACTCGCTGGCCCGCGTCGAGCGCCATCTGAATGTTGCGCTCGGCCTTGTCGTAGCTCGACAGCGTGCCGTCGTACACGGTATGGGCCTTCTTGAGCAGCGGGGCCAGCAGGGTCTCTGCGCTGGACTTGCCAGCACCACCACCGCCGGCCATGAACACCACTTGCCCGCCGGGCGGCACGGTCTCAAGGCGGCGCTCGTACTCGCGTTGGATGAAGTTGCTGGCAGCCTCGTGCACCTCGGCCGAGCGGGTGCGGTCTGCGCGGTACTCGGGCGACAGCTCGCGCGCCTGATCGGTGTCGAGCACGCGGCCGCCCTTGGTGCCCTTGAGTGCGGCGTACTCCTGAGCCGCGCCATCGAAGTCGGTGTCGATGCGCTGCTGCAGGCTGGCGTTGATGTCGCCGCCCTTGTTGCTGCGGACCACCTCGCCGGCGACGGCTGTGTCGGGCTGCAGGCCCTGATCTCGCATCGCCTTGGTGTAGGCGTCGGTCAGCAGGTTGCGCGCCTTGACGACGTCGCTGATGTAGGTGTCGGCGAAGTCTTGGCCATAGGCGCCAGACACCTTGCGCAGGATCTGGTTGAGCGAGCCGAGAATCAGCTTGGCCACGCCGGCAAACTCGCCGTCGCCCATCTTCGTGCGCAGCTCTTCCCAGAAATCGGCGCGCTTGCTGATGACCTGCGCCATAAAGGCCGGTGCCTCTTCCTCGAACTGGGCTTCGTCGTACTTGAAGTCTTTGAGGAACTTGGCCTTGTTCTCGGTCTTGAACAGCGGCAGCAGCTGCGCATTGAGCGCCTTGCGGTCAGCCTCTGGCAGGCCGTGGTACGCCTCGTGGATGGCCACGAACAGCGGCGCATCGTCGGCATTCTCGGCGGCCACGATGTGCTTGCCGCCCAGCTTGTCGATCATCCCGTTGGACAGCGCCATCGGGTCGCCAGACGTGACGCGCGCCACGGTGTAGGTCTTGCCCAGAGAGCGAGCGATGAGGCTGGCGACCTTGTGCTGGTCGTTCATCTCGCTCGCGCGCACAGGCGCAATCTCGATGCCGTCGGCGGCGACTGCCTGCTGGAATTTTGCGAAGTCGCGCAGCGGCGCGGCCGGCGCAAACTTCAGTCCCTGAACTCCACTATCTTGCAGTTTCGGCGCAGGGGCTGCTGCTGCACCGGCGGCTGCAATAGCGCCGGCACCTGCTGCTTCTTGTCCTTGCGTTTCTGCTTGGAGGGCTTGAGTGGTTTGAGTGCCAAGGGTTGCTCCGTTTGCTGTGGTTGAACTGGGGAACTCTTTGATCGCTGCGATCAGCTCTTGAGCTGGTGCATTGAGACGGATCACCGACACCGGCTCGCCCTTCTCCAGCTTGGCCATCCATTGGTGGTGGCCATCGATCACGCGCCCGTCGGACGAAACCAAAATGGCGCGGTCGTTGCCGCGGCTTTCTTTGGCGGTCTCAACCTTGGCCGGCGAGAACTCGGCCTGCGTGGGCTTGAGCGTCGAGGGGTCGACGGAGTCCTGCTCGTTGGTGATGCCGCGGGCGTTCAGGAAATTGATCATCGCGCCGCGGTGCTCACCCTTGACCTGCGGCATGTCTGCGCGCGGGATGCCGAGGCTGTCGGACTCAGGCGAGAAGGCGGTCCAGTCCTTGTTGATCTTGTCGCCAACGACAGCCTGTGCAGCCTCTGGCTTGCTGTAGCCGACCAAGCGGAACTTCCCGCTGGGCATTTTCTCGACGCTCCAGTCGAGGTCCGGGAACATGCGCTTGCGACCGGGCAGCGCTTGCTGCGCGTCGCCCTCCGTGGCGTAGCCGTCGCCCTTGCGACCGAACCACTGCTCGGCCGGGACTACAGCATTGTTATTTTCTGGGCTCAGATTGGCAGGCTGTTGGCCGACGGCGCCTCCCAGAGGTGCAGTCGCTCCACCCACGGGTGCCACTCCAGCGGCACCGGCGCCAGCGTCCCGCAGGGCGTCGACTCCAGCAAGTCCTGCATCGCCCACGCCTGCGCCACCGAGATCACCTGAAGGCTGACCGCCTCCTGCAGCTGCGGGTCCAGCCACGCCACTTGTGCCGACATTGGTTGCTCCCATGCGAAGTTTGTCGAGGCCGAACTGCTGCTCGGTCGACTGGTTGACGGGCGGCAGCTCAACGGCTGCAGCGGCTTCGGCCGGTGACGGACCGGTGGGAACCGGCACCACGATCGGCGTGAGACCGGCCTGCTCGGTGGCGCTACCGGGCTCGGTGAAGTTGACGGTCTGCGTCGGGCGCGCAGTCTCGGCGGGCGAGATCAGGCGCTGGTCGTAGCTGTTGGGGTTCAGCAGGTCGGCGGCCACCTCGCGCGCCGGCACCGAGAACTCGGTGTTGGCGATCTCCTGATCCATCGCCCGAGCGATCTCAGCTTCGCGTGTAGACGGGCGCATGACGGCGCCTGCACCGCCTCCGGCCATGCCCATGGCGGCACCAGTCACAAGGCCCATACCTGCGGCGTTGCCCACGCCCTCGAGCAGGGGTTTGTCGGTGGCGTAGTTCTGCCACATCTGCTCCTGCACGGACTGCGGCATTTCCTCGAACGCGCCCTCAGACACGCCAGATGCAGCAGCACGTTTTGCAAAGTCGCCGACTGACTTGGCCGGCCCTTTGGATGCGCCGGATGCCAGCATCGTCTCGACGTCGTCGAAGCCCAGCTTGTTGGCGACTCGGCCGCCAATGGCTCCAAATATCGCAGTGCCAACACCAGACCCAACTGCAGACGCGGCCTGCTTGCCGGTCAGTAGGCCATCCTCCGTGGCGCCGCGGATCTGCTCGGCTGCAGAGCCTGCGCCCAGCACGCCTTCGCCGACCGCACCAGCCAGCCATGGGGCCACTGACGGTGCGGCCTTCATGACGCCGCGCGCAACACCTGCGCCGCCCAGCATCTGGGGCAGCGACTCGCCGACCGTTGTGGCGATCGTGCTGGGGTTCTCGAGCGCAGCCTTCACCGTGGGCACAAAGCCCTCGGCCTGCTGCACTTTCTTGTTGGCCGCCTGCTGAGCTTCGGACAGGTAGCTGTCCAGAATTTCCTTGGCCTCGCGTGGACGATAGCCCTGCTCCTCGAGGAACTTTCCGATCCGCCCCTGCGTGGGAATGTCGAGCAAGCCAACGACCGACTCAGGCAAACCGATCGCGCCCTTCAGCAGCGTGATGCCCGTGTCCAGTGCAACGTCGGAGATGCTGCGCTTTGGCGCTTCCTGCTTTACCAGTCGCGGGTCAGCCTGACCCATTGGCGTGGCGCTGCGCCCTTCGCTGGGCCTGATGTCAGAGGGCAGATCCTGCTGGCCGCCCTTCGGTTTCGACAGGAAGTCGATGACGTCCGACGCTGTGTAGCCGGACTTGATCGCCCCGCCCAGATCAAACTTGTTTTCGGTTGCGAGGTAGTCCGCGATCTCGTCGTCGGAGTACCCCGCCTTTCGGGCGGAGTCGATGTCGAACTTCATGGAATCAAAGCGTCACGAAGGTTGCTGGTCACCGCTGCATGAACGAGCTGAGCGGTGGGCGGGTGCCGGTATTATCGCCGGACTTCGGCGTTTTCGTGTCGGACTTGTAGTTTTGCCAGCGAGACAACGACGTGTTGTAGTCGTCGAGTTTTGCCTGAGCTTCCGGCGTGAGCTGGTTGCGCTTCTTGAGGCGAGCCACCTCGGACTGCAGATCTTTGACCGGCACGCCCAACTCCAGCGCCAGCGCCTTCTCGGCTGCTTTGGCCGAGCGCTCGAGATCCACGCCAGTGATCGGCTTGTTGGGGTCAGCGCCACCGGAGGCCGGGCGGTTCGCGCGGGTCGTGGCCGCATCGGCGCCCTGCTGACGAATGGGCAGCAGCGCTTGAAACTCACGCGAGCGACGGTCTTCAGCAGCCGCCGCGCGACGGTCGCGCCCCTCTTCAGCCTCGGCTGCACGACGATCGCGGTTCTCTTCCTTGATGTCGTCAAGGACGGACTTCTTCGTTTCCTGATAGGACTTGAGCAACGTGCTGTTGGCGCCCATCTCGCGGGCGGCCTGCACCTGATCCTCGGCGGCCTGCAGACGCGACTCGTTGCGAGACATGCTGCGACTGATCAGGCCAGTGCCCTCGATCGCCTTTCGCTCTGAGGGCGACAGGCTTTCAAGGTGAGCCTTCATCTCGTCCTGCGTCATGGCGGGCGAGTCGCCCTGCATGGTCGCAGCGTTGGCGGCCAGCTTGCCAGCGTCAGTCGTGAGCTGTTTCGCTGCACGCTCCTCGCCAATCTTGGTGGCGCGCGACTCGACCTCGACAGCCTTGGCCGCGTCCTTCTGGGCGCGCTCCTCGAGCATCGATTCCTTCAGTCGCTCAAGAGCTTCAGCGCGTTGCAGGGCGCGCTGATCCGCCATCTCCGACTCGGCAGCCTTGAACATCGCATTACCGTAAGTCGAGCCGGCATCAGCGATGCCCTTGCCAAGACCGGCCAAGATCAGTCCGCTTCCCATGTTGATACCTCTCAGGCCTGCTCGGCCGCTTGACGGAACACGGCAGGATCAACCTGATCCATTGCCTGTTGCAGTTGCGTGGTGTCCACACCCTGCTCGCCCAGATAGCGCAGGATCATCGTCTTAAATGCGCCGGCGATGTCTTCGGGCTGCGGGCTCATGTTGGCCGCATCGGCGATCTCACCGACTTCCTGTAGCACGTTCATGGCCAGCGGCACCAACAGCTCGTCTGGCACTTGCCCATCGGTCTTCTCGTCGATGACTGACGTGATGTTGTAGGCCACATCAGCCATGCCATCGGCCAAGCTCGGGGCGGCCTTGAGCTGCTTGGCCACATCCTTGGCCGCCTCTTTGGCGTACAGCGCCTCGTAGGCAAACGTCAGCGCCTGCTGGAAGACAGGATTGTCTTCACCCTGCTCAGGGCCATCAGCTTCTTCAGCTTCGGCTCCGGCCATCGGCATGCCCTCTTCTTCGGGCATCGGTGCGCCTTGCGCGGCTGGTGCGCCGCCCATCTGTTGTTGAATCAATCCGGCCATGATTTACTCCTTAGATCTTTGTCGGCAGGGCGTAGGGGTTGTACGTCAGCATCTGCTGGCGCATGCGCTCTGCGTACTGCTGCTCGGGCGTCATGGCGTTGGCCACCAGACCGGTGGGGGCGGGCTGCGCATAGACCGAGCCGGTGGGGGCAACGCCCGTGCTGCCAGTGTCGCCGCCCCACCAGTTGGTGCCCACGTTTTCGTTGTAGCGATCGCGCTGCTGCTGAGCCATCTGCGCCTCGTAGGCGCGCTGGTCTTCAACGGCTTTTTGTTGACCGACGCCTTGAATCAGACCGCCAACCAGCTGCGTGCCGGCAGAGATCTTGGCTGCGCCAATCATGCCCTCGGCAAGGCCGGTGGTTGCAGCGCCGCCAGCAGCTCCGCCTGCGGCGCCACCGATCCCGGTGTTGAGCGTCGCCAGTTGAGAGCCGACCGTGCCGGACGCCGCCGAAGGCATGGTCAGACCGCCTGCGCCACCCATGGTGGAGCCGACGCCTGTCTGAGTAACGCCAGTGGATAGACCACCTGCACCGCCCATGGCAGTGCCCATGCCCCCAACAGCTTGGCCTTGGAAGCCAGACGACAAAGCCGAACCAGCCTGCGCAAAGTTCCCGGACATCACGGAGCTCCATGCGCTCGATAGTCCTGATGCCGCGTTCGCTACCCCGCTGCCCATGCCAGACAAGAAGCTGCCTCCCGCCGCAGAAGAGCCGAAGCCGCCGGCCAGTGCAGCGCCACCGAAGTAGACGGCGGCCGCCGTCAGCACGAGTTTGCCGATCTTGGAGCTGGCGACCTTCTTGACTGCACTAACAACACCCTTGACCACCTTGGAAATTGCGCGGGTCACGCTCTTGACTACCTTACTCATGTTGCACTCCTGACGAAAGAGAGGTTGATGCTTTCACGAGTGAAGCCAACCCGTTTGAAAAAAGAAACGAGACGCGGATCAACACCCGGCTCGAGTTCAACGACAGCCACCTTGATGGCCGGTCGAGACTTCACCCACTTGGCAAACTCTCGAATGAGCGGCAGGCCTGCGCCAGCCACTCGTGTGTAGTACAGCAGCACAGAGCACTGCAGCTTCGTGTACCAAAACGACTGCTGGGCCACCGCACAGACTGCCGCCTCCACCTTCCCGTCGACCTCGGCCACCCACAAGAAGTGAGCAGGGTTTAATGACGAGCGCAACGTCTCCGCCATTGCCTCACGGTCGATCTTCACCGGGAGCGGGTCTCGAGAGACCGACTCGACAGCGATGTCGACGATGGCGTTGATGTCGTTCATTGTGGCCTTGCGAAAAATCATCGTGTCGGCAGCTCTGGAATGTTGGTGGTGTAGAACTTGTTTGCCCACGAGATCTGCGAGTTGGCATAGTTCAGCGCACTCGAGATCGCGCGGCTCTTAGGGCTCGAGCCAGCCGGCTCTTTGCCGTCGACGGTGCCGCTCAGGTTGGGGTCTGCTGCGATCGCATTGATCGACTGCATCGTCGAGGAGCTGATCTGCAGCGCGAAGTTTGCTGGGATCTGCGTGTTCTGCATCTTCTGCTGAAACTCTTGTGCGTCGTTCTGCAAGTAGACCTGCTGCTGCCGATCGAGGTTGGATTGTGCCGCGGTGAAGGACTGCTGCACGTTGGTGACTGCGAGCTGGTGAGCTTGCGCGTCGTTTTGCAGGCTTTCTTGCTGCACGCGATCGAGCTTGGCCTGCTCGGCTTGGAACGTCTGCTGCGCGCTCTGCAGGGCCAGCTGGTTGGCCTGCGTCTTGTCGGCCATGTAGGCCTGCTGAGCGCGATCCAGAGCCGCCTGCGCGGAGGTGAAGTTTTGCTGCTGCGTGGTCAGATCCTTCTGGATCGTGGCCTGCTTGTCCACGATGTAGGTCTGCTGTGCGCGGTCGAGTGCGGACTGCTGGCCAGCAAAGTCTTGCTGAGCTTTTTGCAGCGCCATCTGGTTGGTTGCACTCTTGTCCTGCAGGTAGGCCTGCTGCGCGCGCTCGAGCGCAGATTGGCTGGCGGTGAAGTCCTGCTGCAGCTTGGTGATGGTGGTCTGCTGCGTGCGGTCGAGCTGCGACTGAGCCGCTTGGAAGGTTTGCTGCGCTGTCTGCAAAGCCATCTGGTTTGCAGCGCTCTTGTCAGCCAAAGCAGTCTGCTGAGCGCGGTCGAGCTGGGCTTGAGCTGCTGTGAAGTTCTGCTTCGCGTTCTCCATCGTGGACGCAAAGCCCTGCGAGCCAACACGCTCAGACGTCTGGAACTGGCGGTTGACGTCGGCCTGTTGGGCTTGGAACTGCTGCTCACCCTTCTGCAGGCCGAACTGGTTGATCTGCTGGGAGTTGAACTGCCCGGACTGGTTCAAAGCGCCCATGTTCTCGCTGGACGCTTGGTTGTAGGCGTTGGCGTCCTGCTGGGCGATCGGGGTCGCCCGGTCGATCATCGCGGCCGTGCCGGCGCCCGCAGCCATGGAGCTGTTGACCAGCCCGCGCTGCGCCATCTGCTGGGTGGCCAGCGTGCGGGCGCGCTGCATGAGCGGGCTGTCCTTGGCCAGAATGCTGTCGACCTGACCCTGCACCGTCTCGGTCTTCTGGTTAATCGAACGGGTGGTCGGGGCGTAGGTCGCCACGTTGGGCGTCGCAGGGGCGGTCGTGCCGACGTTGCTGGGCATCTGGCCGGTGGTGGGCGTAGCCGTCTGCATGGCCGAGCCGACGATGCCAGTGGAAGTCGTCTTCGGCGGCTGGGTATCGAACGGGTTATCTTGAACGGTGGTAGCCATGGTGGCCTTTCAAACGAAAATGGCCCGCCAAAGCGAGCCATGCCCGGGGCGCACTACCCCGGGGACAGATTCTAAAGCATTGTGATAGTTCACGCCACCCCCCCGGACAGGACTTGAATTGCCTGCCGAATGTGCTTGACTCGGTCCTCCAGACCAATCGTGCCGCCGTTGATGGCCTTGGTCAGGCGGGTCCAGTCGCCCGTCTCGGCGATCTCGTTGCACTTGTGGGTGGACCAGAACCAGCCGGCGCTCAGGGCGGCGTACTGCGGCGTGCGCACCAGATCCGGCTGCATGACGACGTCCACCCCGACGGCTTTGCCGAAGTGGTAGAAGTTGTCGTGGCCGGTGAGCTGCACCCACCCAGAGCCTCGGAACCGCCAGCCGTCGTCGCTGGCCTCGTCCCGGTTGCCCATCCGGTTGGCGTACACCTTGTTCGCGATCTTGCGCGGGTTGCGGTGGTATGGCTGCGCAACCTCGAGCGTGGGGAAGCGCTTGGGCCAGATCTTCATCAGGCGCTCGGCCGCGTAGTTGAGGTTTTCCTCGAGCACGCGGAAGTTGCCAGACTCGTGGCCGCACTGGCCAATGAAGCCAGCCTTTTGGCGAACGGTCTTGAGGCCCCAGCGATCAAAGGTTTCGTTGAACACGTCAACCAGCCCGGGGTTGATGTGCATGAGCTGGAGCTGTTCAGCGTTGACCATTGAGCTGCTCCCTCACTTCGTTGTAGGCGTCGATGCAGGCGTTGAGCTGGTTGATTGCTCGGTCCCCTTCGGCGACGATGGCAGCAATAGCTGCGAGAGTCTGTCGGTCAGATTCGCTTGGCGCTTCGTCCCGATCTCCGGCGGCAGGGGCGGCACCTTGGGCGGGCTGTACACAACTGGGGGCGGGGAAGCGCACCCGGCCAGCACGGATAGCGCGATCAAGGGCAGAAGACTTTTCATCGAGGGCATGGTTGGCCTCCTGAAGTTGGGTTGCGTTGGCGTTGATTTGCTCGGTGAGCTTTTGCTCGGTGGCCCGCGACTGCTCGTTGGCAACCGCGATTGCAGCCTGCATCTCGGCATCACGGGTGCCCCAGCCGTTGTGGTAGCCCCAGCGGTACAGGCCGATGGTCACAAGCAGCGTGACGGCCGCGGCGATCAGGTACCGGTTCATGTCTCGCTCCTTGCGGCCGCACGCTCGAGCGCAATATCAGCCATGGCCGGGTCGACATAGTCGGCCGGCGTGGTGGGCGGCGGCGGCGGGGTCCAGCTCTCGTCAAGCTGTGCGTTTTGAAAGCCCATCCAGTTGAAGTCAGGCATTACTGGATGGGCTACCGGCTTTGGGGGCTCACCTGCCGGCGTAGGTGCAGCGGGCGCAACGGCCCTTGCGATCGCGCCCGTGGCGCGCTTGCTCATGACGCCACCGATGCCGCCGACGATCAGCAGCACGATGTCGTTGAGCATCTTGGTGTAAGCCTGATCGATGGGCGCCATCGACTTGATGGGCTGCGTCACGAACGTCACGCTGTACAGCAGCGAGACGACGATGAAGCACAGGATCAGCGTGACCGCGACGACGACGAAGCCCCAGATGCGGACCTCGATGTCATCAGCGCTGAGCGGAGGCCTCGGGTGCTGGTGCTTGCGGTTGAACAATTTGTTTCTCCAAGATGGGTGCGACGAGGTATTCGGGGCACTGTTGCGTGAACAGACACTTCGGCTTCTGGCACTCGGCCTTCACGAAGTTCTCGGGGTTCTGACACGGGTATCGGTAGTGGTCCTCACAGCCTGAGAAGCCAAGCAGCAAGGCGGCGATTGCGGCGTACTTCATATTCCAATCTTTCTCATCACGGCCTCAAAGATGCGGTCGGCAATGTGCGTGGGCAGCAGCGGCAGGATGTCGAGGAACACCCACACGAAGGCGAGGTAGCAACTGAACTTGAACCACTTGTCCAGTCCCTCTTTGAACTCTTCCCATGGGTCTCGCATTTCATCGACCGCACCTTGCTGACTGGCAGTAGTTGATGAACTCCACCAGACCCCACACCGCGAAGATGCCGACCACCGTTAAGATCGCACCGCCAAGAAACAGCTCATTGAGCTCGGCCTGCCTGCGCTTTGCGTTGCGAAGGCGCGTCTTCTCGCGGTCCGCCTCGGCAGCATCTTCGGCATTCATCTGAGCGACACGCTGCTGGATGCTGTTCCACACATCCATGTTGTTGGTGCTGAAGAACAGCCCCTTCAGCTGATCCTCAAAGTCGCGCTGCTCTTTGAGCGCAAGCTCGAGCTCGATGGCTTTGGCCATGTTGGAGCCGCCGGACTTCTTCGTCTCGCGCACGGCCTTGACGGCCTCGTGCTTGGCGTCGAAGTACTTGCCAATCAGCGGGCCTAAGCTCGCCACGTTGTCGACCGTCGACGATGCCTGCTTGATCAGCTTGACCGCCTGATTGACGGCGGCCATCGCGGTGATGGGGTCAATCATGGCTTGTCAGCTTTCTTGTCGATTTTGTCAAAAATGTCGTGCAGAATTTTTTTTATCTCAGCGATGTCGGAGCGGTAGTCATCCTTCTGCACGTAGTCTTTCGGCATCTCGTTGACCTTGTCCTCCAGCTTTTGGATGGATCTGGTCATTGAATTGAGAACGTAGACGGCCAGAAAACCGGCAACAGAAACTACGATGTTGAAGATTTGCTGGTTGTCCATAAAGCTTTCCCATATCTGCTTTACTGCAGGAAGTGCAGCTTGAAGATCGTGCGGTCATAGAGCGCAACGATCTCGTCGATGATGTTGTGCAGGTGCGTCTCCTCGCGGTCGACCGCCTTGTAGCGGTTGGCCTTAATCCACTTCAACTGCGCCTTCATGGATTCCTCGATCTCGCCGGGGAACTCGTTGTCGAGCAGCGGGATGTCGATCAGCACCAGCTCGCAGCCTTGGTAGGCCTCAGTCAAGCTGTCGGCGAGATCAACAACGGCGGGGTAGAAATCGCCAAGCGCCTCGTGCGCGGCGAAACTGCCGGGGCCTGTCGTGCGCAGGTGCGCCCTGTGCGCGAGGTCTCGCGCAAGGAACAGCACCGCGACGAATTGGCCGATGGCTTCGTGCGACTTAGCCATTGTGATACTCAGGCTTGAGCAGAGGGAGCCCAAGGCAGCGGGGGCTGCACGATGGGCGGGTTCTTGGCCGTCTCGATCTGCGACTGCACGGCAGCCTCGGTGGCTTCCTTGTCCACGCCAGACGCCCAGATCCAGCCAAGCACTTGCTCTTCGGTCAGCTTGTCAAAGGGCGTCAGCTCAACGCCCTCTGGGACTTGGAACGAGCAGGTGCTGTACACGCTGCCGCTGAAGTCACCGTCAGTGCCGGTGCAGCGCCAGTGGGCTGTGCTCACGACGTTGGTCTGGCCTGCGTGCTCGGGGTAGCAGTCGAGGTTGGAGATGGTCCACTTGATTTCCATGATGTTTCCTTTCAAACGTGGTTGCCCGACGGGTCGAGCGGGTCGAGCACAGGCTCAAAAAACTTGACGATTGCCAGCCGCCATCCGGTGCTGGTCGCATTATGTCGTTTGAGGCGGCTGGTGACAGTGAGCTCGCGCGGCAACTCCAAGAACAGCAGCGTCATCACGAACACGTTGCACAGGAAGTCCAGCAACAGGCCGATGATGAGCGTCGGGTAGCCGAAGGCCATGCCCAGCTTGGTGAGCTTGCCCATGTCCCGCACGCGCTTGATGTTCATAACCGCGCAGTAGAAGACGTAGAGGCCGTAGGTGACGGTCAGCGCCCAGAGGGCGTACCAAAGCGCGATCATTTGCTTTCTTCCTTTACTTCAATTTTTACCGACACACTGTTAAGCATTGTGATAACCGCCTTGCCAGCCCAGCGCCAGAAGGCAACAGAGCCGATGGCGGAGCTTGAGGACTCCGCGCCTTCGGGCAACTCAGGCTGCGTTGTGGTGGCGCAGCCCGTGAGCAGCAGGACAATAAGCAAGTGCTTCATTATTAAGCCAATGTAATGTTTGCCGTGCGGGTCACGCCATCAGAGCCGCGAACAGATACGCGCAGGTTGGTGTTGCTGGTCAGGTTGAACACCATCGTACCGTTTGTGGAAAGCGAAGGTGGCGTAGTCGGTGCAGACTGAATCAAGTTACCGCTGGAGTCGATGCGGACGCGTTCGGTGCCGTTGATGCCAAAGCGAATGGGAGTAGCGGCCTGCGTGAACAAAAAACCGCCAGCCGACGAATCAGAACCAACTCGGAAGGTGTTTCCGCCGTTCTGCTGCCATTCCGTATAGGAGCCACTTGCCCCGTTGATGGTGTCTGTGATGTAACCTGAAACCACGGATGGCGTTGTAGTGCCGAGCATTCGACGACCACTCGCATCCAGCGTCATCGCCTGAGTGAAGCTGATGGCGTTGCCTGCGGTGCCGGAGGGGGCGGTTTGCCAAATATGCTGACCTACCGACTGAAAGTAGTTTGAAGCCGGGGTTGAGTTTGCCGCATATTTCCACCCGCCGTTGTAGTAAGCGGCGCTTGCAATGTTGATCGCATCTGTTTGCGATGCAATCACCAATGAACCCGGCCCTTGCAGGTGCCGTACAGTTGTCGCACTCGGCGTCACACCCAAGCCGAGGTTGCCGGCGGAGTCGAGGCGCATACGTTCGGCCGTAGTGCCACCGCTCCT
>JACCDQ011984521.1_pt1 | contig 37826 bp, 38 predicted proteins | sample 7446031 | NCBI WGS metagenome assembly JACCDQ01 (sample SAMN15323442, study PRJNA562643) | freshwater metagenome | isolation source: river surface water | place: USA:Blue River Watershed | collected 2017-08-17 | reverse complement strand
GTAGTCAATTAGGATATATGGTTTTTGCCTGTGGTCTTTCTAGCTACGATGTTGGTATGTTTCATTTATCAAATCATGCTTTTTTTAAAGCTTTACTTTTTTTAGGAGCTGGGGCTGTAATTCATGCTGTTTCTGATGAACAAGATATGCGTAAAATGGGAGGTCTTAAAAATTTACTTCCTTTTACTTATGCTATAATTTTAATAGGATCTTTAGCTTTAGTTGGTTTTCCTTTTCTTGCAGGTTTTTACTCAAAGGATGTTATTCTGGAGGTTAGTGGTTCTACATATAGTACTATTGGTTTATTTGCATATATTTTAGGTATTTTAGCAGCTTTTTGTACTTCTTTTTATTCAACAAGATTATTTTTTTTAGTTTTTTTAGCAAATACTAATGGAAATAAAAAAGTAATTTTAAATGCACATGAAGGTAGCTGGAGAATGTCTTTTCCTCTATTTATTTTAGCATTATTAAGTATAGTTATTGGTTATATTTCTAAAGATTTATTTATCGGTTTTGGTACTAATTTTTGGGGTTCTTCTATTTTTATTTATCCAAATAATTATACAATGGTTGATATTGAATTTTTAGAGTTAAAATATAAACTATTACCTTTACTTGTAACTATATTAGGTGCAGGAAGTGCTTATTATATTTATATTTTTAAAATTTTTAATTACTTTGATTTTAAAAAATCTTCTTTTGCAAAAAAAATATTTTATTTTTTTAATAAAAAATGGTTCTTTGATAGAGTTTATAATGAAGTTATTGTTCAAAAAGTTTTAAAAGAAAGTCACTATTACTTTTATTATGAAGTTGATAGAGGTTTAGTTGAAAAATTAGGTCCTTCAGGAATTGTTCCTTTTGTTCAGTTTACAGTTAAAAATTTAAAAAAATATCAATCAGGTCAAGTACTACATTATTTATCTTATTTTTCATTTTTTTTTATTTTATTTATTTTATTTTTAAATCAAAATAATTTAAGTGTAATGTTAATAATTTTAACATCTATTTTTTTAACATTTAATTTAAAAAAAAACTAAAGTGATGGATATATCTCAATTGGTAGAGAATCAAATTGTGGCTTTGAGTGTTATGGGTTCGAGTCCCATTATTCATCTAATATTTATTTAATGCTTAGTTGGCGGAAGTGGTAGACGCGACAGATTTAAAATTTGTTCCTTTATAAGGGTGTTGGTTCGATTCCAATACTGAGCATAGTACAATGATGTTTTTAAATTAAAAGCATCAAAATTTTTATTTATGAAATTTTTAGAAATAATTATAAACACTAATTTATTTGCACATTGTGATGCACCTGAAGTGTGGCAGCTAGGTGTTCAAGATCCGGCAACACCAATTGCAGAAGGAATGATCTTTTTCCATAACTATTTAATGTTTTTTTTAATAGTTATCGGAGTATTCGTGTTTTGGATGTTATATCAAGTAATTGTAAATTTTAATGACAGTGTTCATCCTACTTCAAAAAAATTTACTCATTCTTCTTTACTAGAAATAGTATGGACAATTATACCAGCAGTTGTTTTATTACTAATTGCAATTCCATCATTTGCTTTATTATATTCATTAGACGAAATTATTGATCCAGTAGTTACTTTAAAAGTTATTGGTCATCAGTGGTATTGGAGTTATGAATATTCTGATTATGCAACTTTAGAAGGTGGAGAAACTTTAAACTATGATTCTTATATGATTCCTACTAATGATCTAGTAATAGGGAGTTTTAGATTATTAGAAGTAGATAATCGCGTTGTATTACCGATAAACACTCATATTCGCGTTTTAGTAACCGCAGCTGATGTTTTACATAGTTGGGCAATTCCATCTTTTGGAATTAAAATTGATGCAACTCCTGGAAGATTATCACAAGTTTCTTTATTTATTAAAAGAGAAGGAGTTTATTATGGTCAATGTAGTGAAATTTGTGGTGTAAACCATGGATTTATGCCAATTGTAGTTAGAGGTGTTTCAACAGATACTTTTACAAATTGGATTGCTGCAAAATTAGATAATTTAATCTTAGATTAATATAAATTAAAAATATTTTATTATGACAAGGTGGAATAGAAATTCGCTTTTAGCGTTTGTTGATTCTCATATTATTAATTATCCTACACCAATTAACTTAAATTATATGTGGAGTTTTGGATCTACTGCAGGTATTTGCTTAGTAATACAAATTCTTACTGGTATTTTTCTTGCAATGCATTATACACCACATATAGATTATGCTTTTTTAAGTGTTGAACATATTATGACAGATGTGAATAATGGTTGGTTGATTAGATATACTCATGCTAATGGTGCCTCCATGTTTTTTATAGTTGTATATTGCCATATATTTCGTGGATTATATTACGGTTCATATATTCATCCAAGAGGAATGCTTTGGGCTAGTGGAGTTATCATTTTTTTATTAATGATGGCTACAGCTTTTATGGGTTACGTGCTTCCATGGGGTCAAATGAGTTTTTGGGGTGCTACTGTAATTACTAATTTATTCTCTGCAATTCCTTTTGTAGGTCAATCTATTGTTGAATGGTTATGGGGAGGTTTTTCTGTAAGTAATGCTACTTTAAATCGATTTTTTAGTTTACATTATTTTATGCCATTTGCTATTGCAGGGTTAGTTTTATTACATTTAAGTTTATTACATAAAGATGGTTCAAATAATCCTTTAGGTATTAACACAAACGTAGATTATGTTTCTTTTTACCCATATTATTATGTAAAAGATTTATTTGCGTTTTTTGTTTTTGCTACTGTGTTTGTTTTTTTTATCTTTTTTTACCCAAATGCTTTAGGACATCCAGATAATTATATTCCTGCAAATCCATTAGTAACTCCAGCTCATATCGTTCCTGAGTGGTATTTTTTACCGTTTTATGCGATTTTAAGATCTATACCAGATAAGCTTGGTGGGGTTGTTGCTATGATTAGTGCAATTTTAGTTTTATTATTATTACCTATATTAAATACTTCGGAAGTAAGAAGTAGTAAATTTAGACCTATATTTTCATTTTTATATTGGTTTTTAGTTGCCGATTTTATCATTTTAGGTTGGATTGGACAAAAACCAGTTGAATCTCCATATATTGAAATAGGTATGGGTGCTACCGTATTCTATTTTTTATTTTTAGTTGTTCTAGTACCTTTAATTGGTATTATTGAAAGTAAATTAATTAAACCTGAAGATTCAAATGAGGTTTTTGATTTAGAACAATATAATTCTGAATTTAGAGGAGATTTTGATAGAAAGTCAGACCCTTTTTATGTTAATAAAAACGAGATTATAGTTAAGGATATTACAGTTAATTTAGTAAAATAATCATTTTTTTTAATATTTTTATTTTTGGCTTTATTTTCAATATTCTGGGTTCGATTCCCGGTTCCAAACAGATAAATCTATTCTAAAGTTTTTTAAACTTTTTCTTTTACCTTCTAGTGAATAGTTATTGTACTGTTTATAAAAATGTGCAATATATACTCCTAAATAATGATTTAGATGATTACAATAAAAATAGACGATTTTGATATAGAGACAAAACGTAATATCTCTATTATAGAGGCTTGTAAATTAATAGGAATTTATATTCCTCGTTTTTGCTATCACGAACTTTTATCTGTTTCAGGTAACTGTAGAATGTGTTTAGTTGAAATTGAAAATGCAGAAAAACCTGTAGCTTCTTGTGTTACTGAAGTTGAAGATGGAATGTCTATCTTTTCAAATACTCCTTTTGTTCAAAAAGCACGCGAAAATGTAGTAGAAGCTTTATTATTAAACCATCCTTTAGATTGCCCAATATGTGATCAAGCTGGAGAATGTGATTTACAAGATCAAGTTAAACGATATGGTAGCAATTTTAGCAGATATTTTTTAAAAAAGAAAAGTGTAGAAGATAAATATTGTGGACCATTAATTAAGACAGTAATGACAAGATGTATTGCATGTACACGATGTGTAAGATATACTTCTGAAATTGCTGGTTTAGATTTTTATGGAACATTAAATAGAGGTGGTGGTACTGAAATTGGTTCTTATGTTCCATCTTTTTTTAAATCTGAAATTTCAGGTAATGTTATTGATTTATGTCCTGTAGGAGCTTTAACATCAATGCCGTATGCTTCAAAAGCTCGTCCTTGGGAATTAAAAGTTACAGAAAGTATTGATATTAGTGATTCTTTAAATGCAAATATTTATGTTAATTTTAAAGAAACACATGTTGTAAGAGTTCTTCCTAAAAATAATAATGATATTAACGATTCTTTAATTTCTGATAAAGCTAGATATACTTATGATGCAAATAGTTTAAATAGAATTATTTCTACTTCAGGATTAAGTTCAAAAACAGAAAATAAAATTGTTAATTTAGGTTGGAAAAAATTTTTACCTAAACTTGATAATCTTTTTGAATCAAACTCATTTACTTTTGTGATTGATGAAAAAACAGATTTTGAAAGTTTAGCTACTTTACGTAAATTAAATTTTTTATACCCAAATCAAGTTGCTGTTCGTAAATTAAATTCAAATAAAAACGGAAATTTTTATTCTAATGTTAATAGTGGTTTAAACAATATTATCAATAATGTTGATGGTTTAGTTGTTTTTTTAGGAACTAATCCTAAAATTGAAAATGCTATTTTAAACACTAAAGTACGTATAAAAATTAAAAATAATTTAGTAACACTTTATTCTTTCGGTTTATCTTTTGATTATAATTATTTAAATAATTTTGTTAATTTAAATACTTCAAATATGTTCTCTTTTTTAAATGGTAAAATTAATAATTTTGGGATTTCAGTAGCAAACTCTTCAAATTCTTTACTTTTTATTGGAGAAAGTTTAAAAGATCGTATTTCTAATGTACAAAGTTTTAAAAAAATTTTATCTACTTATATTCCAACTATTTCAATAATTTTTCTTGGATTAAAAGGAAATTCAGAAGCTTTAAATTTTTTTAATTTTAAGCAATTAAATTTAGATAAATCATTTGAAAATAATGTAAACTTTTTTGTTAAAAATGAAGATAATGTTTTTGTACGTAAGTTTTTTATGTTAAATAAAAATAGTAATATTTGGTATAATACTCATGGTAGCGAACTTTCTAAAAAATCTCAATTTGTTTTACCTGCTAAGAGTCATTTTGAAAAGGAACAAATTTATATTAATTTAGAAAATCGACCTCAAAAAACATTAAAAGTGTTAGAAATTTCAAAAGGTTGTAAAGATTTAACTTCTATTTTATTATCTTCTTCTTTTTTTTTTTCTAATATTAATCCAAAAACTTCTTCTAATTGTTTTCAATATGTTTATGAACTTGCAAAAGATAGTTATAAATTTGATAATTTAAAAACTACTAAAAAAGAATTTACAAATCATTTAACTCAAATGACATCTTTTAGAAAAATTAAAATTAGTAAGTATCCTTTTATTCAAAAAGTAAAAAACTTTTATCTTACAGATACTTTTAGTCAAAATTCTAAAATAATGCAAGCTTGTAGTAATGAATTAATTTCAAATTTTAGTAATTTTTAAATTCTAAAAGGCAAAGTGAAGCAGAGGTCAGCTTGTTGGGCTCATAACCCAGAAGTCATAGGTTCGAATCCTATCTTTGCTTTTAATTTTTAATAATTTTGAATTTAAAAGCACATCTTTAGATCATAGGCTGCTCCGTTTATTTATTTTAAAACGCGCCGGACAAGTCTATGATCTAAATTATACAAATATTTTAGATCATCGTTTACTTATTTTTCTTTGAAGTTGTGTATTTAAGCAATGTTTAAATTTTAATATTTTTACTGCCTTAATGCTGTAGTAGTAATCCGTGGTCGAAATTATCTGCTTGCTAGATCATAGGGTGCAAAACAGAGAGCATACTTTGTTGTTGCATTCGTAAAAATAATCTATGATCTACAAAATTTGTTGTTTATATCATCGTTTAGTACAATTTTACTTAAAATCTTGGGGTGCCAACCCTCGTTTAGTATCTAAACAGCAGCCTATGGTCGTAGGTAATACACGCGTTAGACCACAGAGTGTAAAAATCTTTATTATTTTAACAACTAAGTAGCCTATGATCTAGTCCGCGATGATGCTAAGACCATAGATTACTGTCTTCTTAATACAAAAGCGTCAAGTGTAAAAAGTAAACATTTTTTTTCAAAACGATGGTCTAATAAAAGTTCGTTACTAGACCACCGATTGCTGTACTTCGATAGAAATTAAAGATTTAGCGTGCTACAAATTACAAATTTATGTATCTTAGATCATCGTTTTTTAAAACTGTGCTATTAAATGGCCTACGTATCGTACTATGATCTTTTCGCAACAAGTGTTAGATCATCGGCTATTGTACTTCCGTTAGGGCTGAAATTTTAATGCACTATAAAGCATTAAATTAATAAGTAGTAGACCATCGACTTTTAAGTTTGCACACATAAAAATTTTGGGTACCAAACTGTGGTCCACCGTTTGCTCGTCGTTGTACCACCGATTGTTTTCAACGCGTATTTAGATGTTTTACATAATGCGATGGTCTAAAATATATAGTAAGATCATTGTTTTTCAAATATCTTAAAGTATTTATTTTGAAACGGTGGTCTACGCAGATAAATTGTTGTTTTAACAAGGTTTCTCAGCCTATGGTCTAACGTGTGCACTGCTTACGACCATCGACTTTTGTACTTTTAATAAAACTTTTAATAAAAAATAAATATCTTTCGTATTATAAATCACAATACTTGCGTGCTAGACCACCGATTCTTAAAATTACTACTACTAAGTGGTCGGTATTAAGCTGTGGTCTTCTGTTCGTACAACGTCAGACCACAGACTATTTTTAATTTTCAATTGAGGTGCTCTAGTACAACGCTATGATCTAAATTAATAGTTTTAGACCACAGGCTTTTTAAAACATATCTTCAACTCAACGCTAGCGTCTATGGTCGTAAGCATTTACTTGTATTAAAATACAAAAGCCGATGATCTAGAACATGTATTTACAAGATCCTATGTTTATTTTACAAGGTTAAAAAGAACAAGTAGACGCTAACTAGACCATAGGTTCGTATACTACTGTTTATTTATACATTTTTAGATAGTCTATGGCCTAATAAATGTTAAAATGCTTATTTAAGTTTTTGTTAAATAAGAAACTTTTTGATTCTCATTCTTAGATATGATTTACAATCTAAAGAGTGAGGTTTTAATTAACAATTTTTTAAATTTTTTTTCTTGAATCTACTGTAAGAGTTACGTATACAATATAGAAAAAAAAGATAACAGAAATTGCAGAAATATATGAACCAAAAGAAGCAATAGCATTCCAATCTGCGTATGCATCTGGATAATCTGGAATTCTTCTAGGCATTCCAGCAAGTCCTAAGAAATGCATTGGGAAGAAAGTAATATTTACTCCAGCGAAAAATAACCAAAAATGAATTTTTCCTAATACTTCTGGATATTTTAAACCAGAAATTTTTTCAATCCAAAAATACCATCCAGCAAAAATACCAAAAACAGCTCCCATTGATAATACATAATGAAAATGAGCAACAACATAATAAGTGTCATGGACTACCGCGTTGATAGCAGAGTTAGATAAAACAATACCAGTTAATCCTCCTACGGTAAATAAAAATAAGAATCCAATAGCGAATAACATTGGTGTATCAAATTTAATTGAACCTCCCCACATAGTTGCAATCCAACTAAAAATTTTAATTCCGGTAGGAACAGCTATAATCATTGTAGCAGCGGTGAAATATGCTCTTGTATCTACATCTAAACCTACTACATACATATGATGAGCCCACACAATAAATCCTAAGAATCCAATAGAAACCATAGCATAAACCATTCCTAAATAACCAAAAATAGGTTTTCTTGAGTAATAAGAAACAACATGGCTAATGATACCAAAAGCAGGTAAAATTAAAATATATACTTCAGGGTGTCCAAAAAACCAAAATAAATGTTGATATAAAACTGGATCTCCTCCCCCTGCAGGATCAAAAAAAGTAGTACTAAAATTTCTATCAGTTAATAGCATTGTAATCGCACCTCCTAATACAGGTAATGATAATACTAATAAAAAAGAAGTTACAAGTACAGCCCAAACGTATAATGGTAGTCTATGCATTGTTAAACCAGGAGCTCTCATATTAAAAATAGTAGTAATGAAATTAATTGAACCTAAAATTGAAGCAGCTCCAGATAAATGTAAACTGAAAATAGCTAAATCAACTGATGGTCCTGAATGCGCCTGAATACTACTTAAAGGTGGGTATACAGTCCATCCAGTACCAGCACCAGCTTCAACTAATGTTGAAGACACTAGTAGAAATAATGATGGTGGTAATAACCAAAATGAAATGTTATTCATTCTTGGGAATGCCATATCTGGCGCTCCAATCATTAAAGGTACAAAAAAATTACCAAAACCTCCTATTATAATAGGCATTACCATGAAAAAAATCATTAAAAATGCATGTCCTGTGATTAATACATTATATAATTGATAATTTCCATTTAAAATTTGACTTCCTGGATGCGCTAATTCCATTCGAATTAACATAGACATCGCAGTTCCTAGTACACCTGAGAATCCACCAAAAATTAGATATAAAATTCCGATATCTTTATGATTGGTAGAAAACAGCCATCTAGAAGCTCCAAAATAGAGTTTGTTTAAAGTTGCAGTGGGCATAAATTATGCGCGAAAAATAAAATAAAGATTTTTTATGAGATTTAATTCCCTATTACAAAACTTTTACTAAATCAAACTCAGAATCGATAATGTAATAAATTTTCTCTCTCGGTACCCGCGTTTTTTTGTTCCAGCCGCACGTTCCCGTACGACTACCTTGTTACGACTTCATCCCAGTTACAAATTCTATAATCACCGAAAATTGCTTTTCAATTTCAAACAAAACCCGCTCCCAGCATGTGACGGGCGGTGTGTGCAAGATCTAAGTACAAAATTCACCGTAACATGCTGATTTACGATTACTTGTGATTCCACCTTCATGTAGACGAGTTGCAGTCTACAATCTGTACACGATAATTTTTGAAGATTGACTCAAAATCACTTTATTGTATAACTTTTTGTAATTATCTTTGTAGCACGTGTGTAGCCCAGTTCATAAGGGCCATAAGGGCTTGACGTCGTTCTCGCCTTCCTCTAGTTTGTCACTAGCTGTTTATAATGGCTTACACTAAGACTATTTTTAGATAGCAAAAGTGTTTCGAACATTGATATAAGAGTTGCGCTCGTTAAAGGACTGAACCAAACACCTCACGGCACGAGCTGACGACAGCCATGCAACACCTGTACAAAAATATTAAAAATTTAAAATTTTTTTATAAGACTATTGCTATTAACAATACTTTAATTGTATTCAAGAACTGGTAAGGTTTCGCGTGTACTATCGCATTAAACCACATGCTCCACCACTTGTGTAGATCCCCGTCAATTCCTTTGAGTTCCAATCTTGCGATCGTACTCCCCAGGCGGAGTGCTTAACGTGTTAACTTTACATCTGACTATTACCAAATGTTAGCACTCATCTTTGACAGCGTGGACTACCAGGGTATCTAATCCTGTTTGCTCCCCACGCTTTCGTTCCTCAATGTCAGTGATATCCCAGATAACCGCCTTCGCCTCTGGCATTCCTCCATAGGTCAACGGATTTTACTCCTCAATTATAGAATTCTGTTATCCTCTAATTCACTCTAGATAATTAATAGCTAAGGCACTTTTAATTTTAATTAAGATTTCACCAAAGATTAAATTATCAATCTACGAACCCTTTACGCCCAATCATTATGAATAACGCTCACTCCCTTCGTATTACCGCGGCTGCTGGCACGAAGTTGGCCGGAGTTTCTTCTTTAGCTACAGTCATTATCCTCACTAACGAAATAGTTTTACAGCTAATTTAAGTTTTTACACTTAAATCTTTAGTGCTGTCCTCACTAACGCAATATTACTGGATCCAGCTTTCGCTTATTGTCCAATATTCCCCACTGCTGGCATAAGCCTGGGCCTTATCTCAGTCCCAATGTGGCTGATCATCCTCTCAAACCAGCTAAAGATCATAGGCATGGTAAGCTTTTACCCCACCATCTACCGTAATCTTACATAAGCTCGTCTCCAAGCGACTAAATCGTTTCAATATCCGAAATTTATTTATAAAAATAAAGTTTGTTTCGGTCTAAGAGGTTGATTCTTATGTATTACGCACCTGTACGCCACGTAAATATACTCGTAAAAGTATAAAAACGTTCGACTAGCATGTGTTAAGTATATTGCTAGCGTTCATTCAGAGCCAGGATCAAACCCGCATAATTTTATAATTATATTACACATAAAGTTATAATTATGTTTATACTCTGTTTGATTTCCAAAATTTAGTTTAATAAACTTTGGAAATCGCTAAAAAGGGGTTTTTAAGCCCCTAAAGAATAGTTAGTTAATTAAAACTAACTACAAATACGTTTTAAATACTTTTTAAAAAAAGAAAAAATTTACTCGTCAGCTATCTTTTTTTTATAGTATTTATCTGAAAAAAATTCGGAAGGATAATGATTCTTAAGATATCTAAGTTGGTAATATCTTGGAGTATCATCTTGAAAAGTAATTCTTTTTTTTAATCTTTTTAACCAACCAATAAATGTTTCACGGAATCCTAAACTTGTATTTATAGGTTGAAGACAATCACCAACAATAAAACAATAGTAAATGCAGAAAGAAACTCCAGAAGTTAAAACTAGAGTTGAATATGAAAATAAATCAAACTGTGGCATAATTTTTTTAAATAAATAAACTATTTTTGAAAAGGTTGTTTAATTTTTTATCCTTTTAATGAGTTAATATCTAATATTGCTATTTTTTTACGTTTTTTAAAATATGCAATTAGAATAGCAAGTCCAATTGCAGATTCTGCTGCAGCAACAGTTAATCCTAAGAGGAAGTAAATTTGACCAATAGAATCAGACAAATAAACACTAAATGTTGCTAAATTTAAATCAACACTTAATAACATAATTTCAATACACATCAGTATTAATAATACGTTTCCTCTGTTTAGAAGTATACCAGCAGCACCTATTATAAATAAAAGTGTGTTGATTACAATTTGTGTATAAAGCATAAGAATAAAATTTTAATTAAAATTATAGTTAATAATAAAATACAATAAGTAGTACTCTTAAACTAAAAACCTTACAATTTTTACATTTAGAGCCTATTATAGTAGTAGTCTTCTACTGATTATGAAAATTTGTTTTAAAGTAAGTTTCTTGCTTATATGCTTTCAGCAATTATCTTTTATAAACTTAGCTACTTGACGATACTACTGATAATAATAATCAATTCACCATTGGTTTACTTAATCCGGTCCTCTCGTACTAGGATTTAATCTTTTCAATTTTCTACACTTACGGCAGATAGGGACCGAACTGTCTCACGACGTTCTGAACCCAGCTCACGTACCACTTTAATCGGCGAACAGCCGAACCCTTGAAATCTTCTTCAACTTCAGGATGTGATGAGCCGACATCGAGGTGCCAAACGGTCTCGTCGATATGGACTCTCGGAAACCATCAGCCTGTTATCCCCGGCGTACCTTTTATTCGTTGAGCGACGATTATTTTACTCAAAATCGTCGGATCACTATGACCGACTTTCATCCCTGTTCGATTTGTCAATCTTACAGTCAAGCAAGTATATGCCATTACACTCTACAGTTAAAAAACTTGAACTTGCCTTTGTACGCCTCCGTTACTTTTTGGGAGGCGACCGCCCCAGTCAAACTACCTTTCATAAGCTGTCTTAAAAAAAATTAGTCGAAACAAACAAAAAGGGTGGTATTTCACCTTTGGCATTTCTGCTCCCACCTAACAGCTACACAGTCTGTTTGTTTTAACAACTTAAAATCATAGTAAAGGTGCACGGGGTCTTTCCGTCTAACCGCAAGAAACTCGCATCTTCACGAGTATTTCAAATTCACCAAGTCTATACTGGAGACAGTGAAGAAATCGTTACACCATTCATGCAGGTCGGAATTTACCCGACAAGGAATTTCGCTACCTTTGGACCGTCAGAGTTACAGCCGCCGTTTACTGGGACTTAATTTCGATGCTTATACATCTCCACATTATCTTACAGTACCGGGCAGGTGTCAGTCTCTATACTTCTTCTTTCGAATTTGCAGAGACTTGTGTTTTTGTTAAACAGTCGTTTCTTCCTCTTTAGTGACAACAGTAATCTAATTTTTAAGATTAGAAATACTGTCACTCCTTATCCCGAAGTTACAGAGTTAATTTGCCGAGTTCCTTCAGTATAGTTTTCTTGATCGCCTTGATATATTCTATCTATCCACCTGTGTCGGTTTATGGTACGATCTTATTATAGATTGCTATTTCCAGAAAATTAGCAAGTATTAAAATTGACAAATTCAAACATCAAAATTAACAAAGCTTAAAATTTTTTCACAATCCACGCATTCCCATTAAATTATACTTTTGTAATTTTTCTTAGGGATCGTTGTTTCCAATACAAGTATGTCTAGCATAGTCTTGTTTACCTTAGATTTTCGGCGACAATGATTAAACATTGTTTTAGCTACTAATGCCAATATGCTCACATCAAATATATACACATTTTTTTCAAAATGTTCATTATTTATTGATCGTTCTGCTACCAAAGTTATTTACTTTTTAAAATTTCGGTGGTAATTTTAGTCTCTATACATCTTCGAGGCAAAAAAGTTAGATTAATGAGCTGTTACGCTTTCTTCAAAAGATGGCTGCTTCCGAGCCTACTTTATAATTGTGAACACTTCTTAACACTCTTATCACTTAAATTACACTTAAAGACCTTAATTTTTAATCTGGGCTGTTTCCCTCTCGATAGTGAACCTTAGCGCTCACTATCTGACTCCACAAAAAAATAAGCAGTATTCGTAGTTTTTTATAATTTAGTAAGCCTTGCGACCCCCTCATTATAAAAGAGCTCTACCCCTGATTACTTCTTTTGTAGGCTATACTTAAATATATTTCGCAGAAAATCGGCTATAACTGAGTTTGATTAGCCTTTCACTCCTAACCACAAATCATCCCAATCTTTTTCTACAGACACGGGTTCGGCCCTCCAAGAACTCATTTAAGGTTATTTTTCAGCCTGTTCATGGTTAGATCACTCAGCTTCGGATCTTATTATTATAACTTTATAAAGCACAATTTTAATACTTAATTTCTTTTCATCTTATAATAAATTTGCTATAATAATAAACTTATTGGCCCATTATGCAAAAGGTACGCTGTCACATTTATAAGCTCCAACAGATAATATGTAATAAATTTCAAGTTCTTTTAAACCTTTTAAAGTTCTTTTTCACCTTTCCCTCACGGTACTTGTTTACTATCGGTTATCAAAAGTTTTTAGTTTGAGGGAAAATCCTCTTAGAAATATCGAATTTAACATAATTCGATATTTACAAAATTTATTTTTACTTCTATTTTACAGGACTTTAACCTTCTTTGGATTATTCAATAGAAAATAATAATAAAAAACTTATTTACGTTCGCTCGCCACTACTGATAAATTCTCGGTTGATTTTTATGTAAGGTTACTGAAATGTTTTACTTCACCTTATTTAAAAAAGACTAAATCTTTAGATTTCTCTTAATTGAGTAACAAAATTTCTATAAGCTATCGCTCTCAAATTTTATTTTTGCAATTCACAACTCTTCTTTTGATACCAAGGTATCCGTTTATTACATATAATATATTTTAGATTTTTTAAAAAATAATAATTCGTAGAATAATTTTTAATTATTCTCTTCGTATTTAACATTTGAACTACGTGTCCCTGACCACAGTATCTCGTAGGCTCTAAAGCTATAACAAATGAGATCTGAAAAAAGGGTTCATGTAAAGATCTAAAGAGCAGTTAAACTTTCGTTTTTTATAAAGTAAACGTAACTTAGTGTAAATTTAAAGCATCATTAAGGTAAATTGAAATTAATACACTGAAAACAAAAGATTGTATTAATGCAACACCTAACTCTAAACCAAACAATGGTATCAAAATTAACAGAGGAACAAAATGAACTAAAAATAGAATACCACTAGCAGTTACTAAAGCAAATGCAAAACCTGCAATTACTTTTAATAATGTATGTCCTGCCATCATATTTGCAAATAGTCGAATTGATAAACTAATTGGCTTAAACATATAAGAAATAAATTCAATTGGAACTAATAAGAAAGCTAAACCAAGAGATGTTCCTGGAGGTAAAAATAAAGAAAACATTTTTAAACCATACTTTCTTGCACAAACAATGTTAATACCAATAAAAATTGATAAACTTATAGCAAAAGTTACAATTAAATGACTAGTTAATGTAAAACTATAAGGAACTAATCCTGTTAAGTTAATGCATAAAATACAAACAAAAACGGTAAGAACTAAAGGAAAAAAGCGTTGTGCTTCTTTACTTTGAATATTATCAGTAACTAAAGCTAGAATTAAACTATAAATAGATTCAAGAGCAGATTGCCACGCATTTGGAAATAACTTTAAAGTTCCATCACTATCTTTTAAACAATGCATAAAAAAGAAAGTTAATGCAATCATTAAAGCCATTAAGATATTTACATTTGTAATAGTTAAATCAATAAAACCAAGATTTAATGGAATAAAAGGTAAAACTTGAAATTGTTCAAGTGGACTTAAAATAAAATTAATTTTTAACATAATTGCTTTTGTTTAAAAAAATAAATTAAGAACCCCACCAATAAATGGTAATAAATAGAAATAACCAAACAACATCAACAAAATGCCAATACCACGCAGCTGCTTCAAACCCGAAGTGATGTTCTCTTGTAAAATGATTATGATATAATCTAAATAAGCATACAGCTAAAAAACAAGTACCAATAAATACATGGAAACCATGAAATCCGGTTGCCATATAGAAACTTGACCCATAAACGCTATCAGAAATACTAAAAGGAGCTGTTGCATATTCATAGCCTTGTAACCCTGTAAAAATAACGGCAAGTGCCACTGTAATAATTAAAGCCCAAATTGCCTGAGTCTTTGATCCTAACACAATTGAATGATGCGCCCAAGTAACAGAAGCTCCTGAACTTAACAAAATAATAGTATTTAATAAAGGAATTTTCCAAGGATCTAATGTTACAATATAAGCTGGAGGCCAAACACCACCAATTGCTGGACTAGGATTAAAACTTGAATGGAAAAAAGCCCAAAAAAAAGCAACGAAAAACATTACTTCTGAAACGATAAATAAAATCATTCCCATTTTTAATCCTGTTTGAACAGAAGAGGTATGTTGCCCTTCTAAGGTAGCTTCTCTAACGATATCTCTCCACCAACAAAACATCATGAAAAGTACCATTACAAAACCAAATTGTAATAAGAAGAACCCTCCAGAGTATCCATGCATATATAATACACCCCCAAAAGTTAACATTAAAGCTGAAAAAGCTGAAACAATAGGCCAAGGACTTGGATCCACAAGGTGAAAACTATGTTTTTGATTATTTTTCATATTTTATAAATTTATTTAATCATTAAAAAATCAGTTATAGCGGATAAGAAAAATATTGTTTAATATGTTTTTTATTTTATAATTTCTAAAATTATAACTATAACTAAATGATAGGCTCAAGTAGATTTGAACCACTGACCTTACGCTTATCAGGCGTATGCTCTAACCTCTGAGCTATGAGCCTTAAATTGAAATTTTAATTACATTTCTTCTTCTTCAACTAAAATTGTAGGATATGTTTCTTCTTGAACTTTAGTTTTCACTTCAACAGGAATGTCATGTATAAAATTTTTATATTCGTAATAACGCTTAGTTCCTTTTAACAAAAATTGTTGTGAAGTAACTATTTGTCCTTGATCATTATAACTTATAAGATTTGAAAAAATATATTTTTTATTAGTTTTATTCATAAATTACCATCTAAAATGCGAATTTGATTTATGCTTTACCGCATCTTTCATAACTTGATCTCTTTCTAAAACAGATTTTGAACCTTTTATTTTAGAAGTATTTATAAATTCCTGAACTAATTTTTTTTCTAAACTTAAATGTAATTTAGCTTCAGAAATACCTTTTGAAACCTTTTTAACAATTAAATAATTACGACGATTTGCGGGCACTGCAGTTGGAATTGTAACAAGATTTCTTCTAAGATATACATTTTTTAACTCAAGAACAGTACCTAAATACCTTGCAACTTTCTTTAAAAGTTGAACAGCTTTTGTATTTACAGATCTTGATGCAAAAGATAAAGAATTTAAAACAATATCCTTTGATTTTTCTTTTTTACCATTTTTAGTACTGTAACCAACAAATTTAATATAAAGATTATTTGGCTTTAGATTTTTTAGCTCCATATTTTGATCGAGAAGTTTTTCTATTTTTTACTTCTTTAAAATCATATTTTCCTCTAATACAATGATATTTAACTCCAGGTAAATCAGGAACTCTTCCACCTCTCATTAACACAACTGAATATTCTTGTAATGTATGCCCTTCTCCTGGGATATAAGACTCTACAACTTTTTTATTTGATAATCTTAATTTTGCAACTTTTCGAATTGCAGAATTTGGTTTTTTAGGTGTCCTAGTAAAAACTTTTACACAAACTCCTCTTAATTGAGGATTTTCCATTAAAGCAGGAGTTTTTGACTTCCTTTGTTTTTTTACTCGTTTATAACTTATTAATATTTGTCTTAATCTACTCATATTTTTAAAAGAATTAATTCCTGAATGGGGATCGAACCCATGACCAAATGGTTAACAGCCATTTGCTCTGCCGCTGAGCTATCAAGAAATTACTTAATAAATAACACCACCAGCTAATGAAAGAAGTCTTAAATATCGAGTATAACGTAAACTATTATCTAAAGGCGAAAAAACACGTGTCCCAAGATATTTATTTTGATCAGAAATTAAAACAATACTATTAAGACCTGATTTTGTTAAACTACCGTCAAAACAATTTTGAAAATTTTTTACGCTTACAACAACAGCTTTACTTGTATCTCCTTTTTTTATTTTAAGAAATTCTGGATTTTTCTTTTTAGTTCTCTTAATAGCAACTTTAATAATATCACCAATTTTAGCATATCTTTTTCTATAACCTTTATATAAATGAATACAGGCTGCTTTTTTTGCACCAGAATTATCAACAACTTTTAAAATAGTTCCTTTTTGAATCATAGTTATTTACCAAGTTCTTTTAAAAAGATTAGAGATTCTAGAATCTCTAACGAACTCTTTTATTTTAATTCTAGAAAAACCTAAAAGTCTTAAAGAAGACCTTGAACGTCCAGTAAGGATACAACGTCGAACTATTTTTGTTTTGCTTGTCATTTTTTTGAATTTTTTAAATAAAAAAATAGAAAAAAAATTGCGTTTTTTTTTTGAATATTTGTTTGTGTTTAACAAATTTCTAAAATTATAAACCAAAACTTTTTGATTTAATTCTTTACTTAAAAATTTTTGACGTAAAACTTTATCTTTTTGAACTAAAGATTTCATGTTACTCCCAATCTAACGCACCAACTTCCCAAGCGTAATAATAACCGGCTAGAAGCTCTATAATAAAATCCATCATACCCCAAACACCCTCTGAATTTAAAGAGCTTAATGATGCACACCAAGGAAAAAAATAGACAGCTTCTAAGTCAAAAATTATAAATAAAATTGCCACTAAATAAAAACGAACATCAAAAACATTTCGCGCATCTTCATAAGGATCAAATCCACACTCATAAGCAGAAACTTTTTCAACATCAGGGGTTGAATCACTCAAAAAATAAGATAAAAAAATAATTATGCAAGTAAGTATAATAGCAAAAATTAAAAAAATGCCAACTTTGGCTAATTCTGTATGAAATAAATCTATCATTTGTTTTTTTATATATTAAACGGAAAAAACGAGACTCGAACTCGCAACATTCAGCTCGACAAGCTGACGCTCTACCTATTAAGCTACTTCTCCGAAAACTTACTACTTTTACTTTTAAAAATAATGTTTTAACATGTATGTGATTTCAATAGCATAAAAAGCTGGGATAGTATTTGTTAAATAATAGTAAGTAAATAAACCGAAAAGAAGGTCAACAACCTTTAAAAACAGCTGAGTACGTTTTCGATTTGTCACAAAAAACCATTTATGACGACGAATATAAAATAATTGACGAGCAGTTATGTACAACATTAATTGGCTGGAAAAGAAACACAAATACCACATTGGTGGTGCAAAAACAAAATGTTCAACAAAAAGTAATGCAAATTTAATTGGATTAATATGAATCAAAAAAGCATCACAAATCATATACCATAAAGCCCAGCCAAAAAACCAAACAATCCAAAAAATAGTTAAATCATTTCTTGGATCAATTAGCATCAAAATAATTCTAACTTCAACTAAACGAAACAGCCAAGGTACAAATTTAGGAATTTCTCGTGTTATTATAAGATATCGTAGTATATACCAATTAAGCAAATTAGCTCGTTTTCTAGCAATATAACGATCTACAAGAGAAATCAATTTTTTTGAAAGTTTAGCATCTAAATCAACTAAAAATTTTTTTAAATTATTATAATTATTTTTTAAATTATTATAATTTAAAAAATTTAATAAAAAAAGACAAAGATCATTTAAATCTTTGACTAGAAGTCTGAAGTCTCTTAAAATAGCATTTAAAAAATTAAACATTAGATATTTTGTTTTTTAATTAGCGAATATTTATCGTAAACAATTTTGATTTTTAATATTATAGAATAAAGATAAGTATTCATAACAGAAAAAAAGAAAATAGCCTATATAATATTTTATAAATAAAATTAAGTACTAACAACGACGGGATTCGAACCCAGTTTTTTGAATATACACCATTCTCAAAAAGAAAATAATTTCGTTGTCTTCTTTTTAGTTTTTAAATACCAAAAATACGAAAAATGTATTCACGTACGATGTTTATCAAAAAAATTTGACTATCTTGCAAAATGTTGAGCAACAAGAACTAATGCTAACGCTGTAGTACCCATTATAAGAAATGTCTGACCCATTAGCCCAACTTGATTTCGATCAAAATGATCTACCTCCGTTCTTCTTAACTGTTCAAGTTTAAAAGCAGCCTGTTTAACAGCTAAAGCATTATTTTGAACACTAGCTGTATCATAAATAACTAGTGTTCTCATCGTTTCAACTTCCTCAGTTAATAAATGAATTTTATGTGTTAATCCCATAAAAACTAGGAAACAAACTATAAGGCAAATAAGGACTATCACCAGGTAACCTATGAGTATCAAGCGATGGTCTAAAGACAGGGGAACGTGAATTGTCTGTACAACGTACTCTTTATCAGTAACCTTAGATTCCGGTAGATTCAACTTAGCCGGATCGATATCTGGTAAAGAAGTATGATTAAAATTTTTAATATTTTCATTCATAATTTAAATAAGGGGCGTCTTCTATTCCCCGTTTCTTATATTAAATAAGAAAAAGTTTTGGTAAACCAAAACGAAGCTCTATAGGTCGCAGTGGATTTGAACCACTAGCTTTTTCGGTGTAAACGAAACACTCTACCATTGAGTTAGCGACCTAAAATTATTTATTAATCCTAAAATAAGATATAAAGATTTGATTAATATGGTCTTATATATTTTTATATACTTTAAACTTCCTTACTATAATAAATTAAACTGAAATTGCCTTGACAACAAATCAAGACAAAACTTATTTTCATACATTTACATTAAAAAAACATAAGAATAAGGTGAATTTAAAGACCATTTTAAAAAAATTTTTTACAATAAAATTCTATATTTAATAAAAAAACGATAAAAAACGATCACTTCGTGATAGTTGTCTATCTGGTAATTGTTGACCCTTTTTAGTATTATTATAATTTAAAGTTAAAACTATAGAACCAATTAAAGCTACTAATAATAATAAACCTGCAATTAAAAAGCACTCTAAATAATAATTATATAAAACTTGACCTAAAGATTTCATATTATCAAAATAATCTAATAAAAAAGAGGATTTAATAAAGGAACCTTGTGAAAAAATAGTATTTGTTTTAGAAGTAAAATAAATTGAAATAAAATATAATACAGAACTAAATAAACAAAATTTTGAAATTTTATTTTGAAATGAAGGTGAAATAGAAAATTCAAAAGTAGTACTTTTGATGTTTAACATCATTATAACGAATAGAAATAAAACCGCGATGGCACCTACATAAATAATAATAACAAGAATACCAAAAAATTCTGATAAAAAAGTCATTAAAATAATACCACTAGTAATAAATGTTAAAACTAAAAATAAAACAGATTCTACAGGATTTTCTGCTAAATTTACCATAATAGCACTAATCAGTAAAATTGCGCAAAAAATTACCTGTAAAATAGAGACGTTAGAAATAGAATATAAAAATTCATTCATATTTAATATATGGATTGATTGTTATTGCAATTTTTATTACAATATAATATTACTTTTACAAATTATTGGGTTTTATATGAGTCGAACATATATCTGCGACGTTATGAGCATCGTGTTTTACCATTAAACTAAAAACCCCCAAGATCGATTAAATTTTATACGAATAAAATTAAGAACGCGATCATTAAAGCGAATAAAGCAATTGCTTCTGTTAACGCAAAACCTAAAATTGCGTATCTAAAAAGATCGTCTTTTAAAGAAGGATTTCTTGCAGATCCTAAAATTAAAGATCCAAAAATAAATCCGATACCGATACCTGCTCCTGCTAATCCAAATGTTGATAATCCTGCGCCTACTTTTTGTGCTGCTGCTAATAACATATTTTTATTTTTTTTTATAACCAAAGTAATTAAATTTAACTAATTTAGTTTTATTTAGAAATTTTACATGTATATTTTTAATGAAAAATGTAGTTATATTCTCATACATGAAATAAAGAATAAAAATCTTTTGTTAAACTCTGTAAACAAGAAGAGAGGGAATTGAACCCCCGACAACGGTTTTGGAAACCGACGTTTTACCTCTAAACTATCCTCCCAAAAATTATCAATACTTAAATATTATTTATATTAATATAATTTTTAAACACACTATCAGCAAATTTTATAGTTGAACTTGAATCAGAAAGAATAAAATTTGAATCAATAGATCCAATATTTTTTAAATCAAAATTTAAATCAACAGATTTAAATTTAATTAAGCTATCTACATTTTTATTATAATTTTCTAATTTATTTAAAAGAGTAGTTAAAATAATTGGATTTGTTATTGTAAATTGAATACGTGTAGAATATTTTGACAATAAAAAAGTTTCTTTTGATTTTTTATGAACAAAAGAAGATCGAAAAATAGTAATATATTTATTTTTTTTTGTCTCTATAACATTACACGCTGAATTTTTTTTCGAACAATTTGAAAAATTATTTAATAAATTATGAATTTCCAAAACAAGATTATTAATTGCAAACTTGTCTGACGATTTTAATACAATAAAACCATTACAAGAATTTAATCTATTTTTTACGTTTAGCATTAAAATTTAATTTGGTAATATAGAAAACGAAATTAAGATACTAAAAGTTAATAACAAATATGCTAATGAAATAGGTAAGAATGTTTTCCACCCTAAACTCATTAATTGATCATATCTCAATCTTGGTAACGCTGCTCGCATAACTACAAATAATACTACAAAAAAACAAACTTTTATTCCAAACCATAAAGAATTTGGAATAAAACTTGGCGCGAAAATTGGAGGATTCCATCCTCCAAAAAATAAAATAACATTTAAAGAACTCATCATTAACATATTAGAATATTCACCTAATGAAAATAATGCAAAACCCATTGCTGAATATTCAACATTATAACCAGATACTAATTCTGCTTCTGCTTCAGGTAGATCAAATGGATGACGATTTGTTTCCGCTAAACCACAAGTAAAAAAAATTAAAAATAGTGGAAAAAATGTAAAAACAAACCAGTAATCTTCTTGATATAAAATAATTTCGTTAATATTAAAAGATCCGCAACACATTGCTATGGTAATCAAAATAAAACCAATAGAAACTTCATACGATACCATTTGTGCTGTAGATCTTAAAGCACCTAGGAAGGCGTATTTAGAATTACTTGACCATCCTGACATTATAATTCCATAAACCCCTAATGATGAAATACCTAAGATATATAAAATTCCGATACTAACTTCTGATAAAACTGAATATTTACCAAAAGGAATGAAAGACCACCCGATTAAACTTACAATGAAAGTTAACATAGGTGATACAATGAAAATAAATTGATTTGCACTACTTGGAATTACAGTTTCTTTTATTAAAAGTTTAAAACCATCAGATAAAGGCTGTAAAAGGCCATAAGTACCAACAACATTTGGTCCTCTTCTTCTTTGTATTGCTCCTAAAATTTTACGTTCAGCTAGCGTAAAATAAGCAACAGAAATTAATAGAGGAACTACTATAATTAAAATTTTTATAAGAGTTTCTAAATAAAACATTTGTTTTTTGACCTATAATTTCTTGGAGAAAGCAGGATTCGAACCTACGATAAGATTAACTTGATAGATTTACAGTCTATTGCTTTAACCACTCAGCCATTTCTCCAAAAATAGAAAATTATTTAAACAATCTAAATTTTCTACGTTTTTTTTTTATTTTTTTTCTTGGGGTACAACCATTGAAAATTTTGTTGTGATTAATATTAAGAATTAAACGTTTACCTTTAAATTTTTTAAACGCATAAGAGCTATAAATAGTATTTAAAATTTTTTTACGTATCATTTTTGGAGCTGTTATGTTAACTATTAAAAAAGAATATTTAAAAACTTTTTTAGGAGTAATATTAAAGATAAATCTATTTAAAAAAGTAAGAACTTTAGTTTTTACGCCTTTTTTACTACATTTAATATCAAAATCACTTGACTTTTTTCGAATATTTATTTCAGAGTTAATTTTAGGTAAAATATTTTCTGAAGCAGTTAAATTCAATACTTCTTTGTTTTCTTCAATAACAGCTTTTTTCTCTTGACAAACACCCTTTAAAGTAGCAAATACATTATTTGGACGTACAGACAAAGTAAAATATAAATAATATTTTGAAGTAAGTGTTCTATAAAAAGAATAAGGTCTTCCTACTAGACCAGCTTTAAAGAAGTTTCTTTTTTTAGCCTTTACAAATCTATTCGATCTAAAACGGTTACTTTTGAAATTGTCTTTCTTTTTAACTGCTTTCGAAACCACAGTATTTGAATTATTTTTAGCCGAAAGTTTTGATGAATCAGCTTTTATTAATTTATTAGAATTATTTTCCATATTTAATTATCACTTATGATTAAAATTTATAGAGAAACAACAAGATTTTTGAAAACAAACTCATTTTTTTTATGTTTTTTTCTTGTTCTTGCATTTGTATGTGTTCGTTGTCCTCGAACAGGTAAACCTTTTCTATGTCGAATACCTTTATAAGTTTTTATAGATTGTAAATGTTGAACTCGTTTTCTTATATAACGTGATATTAAAACAGAATCGAAAAGAGCACGAAATTTTTTATAAAGATCTTTTACAGTTTCTTTTGGAATATAAGTAAATGGATGTTTTACATTTATACCTTTTAAATAACATTGTTTAAAAACAAGACGTGAAGTAAACTGTTTTGATTTTAACAATAATAATTTTTTATTTGTTGTATTCATTAATTATAAATTTAGTTTAAATAAAATCAGTATTTAAATTTTAAAAGTTCAAAAGGGAATCGAACCCTTACACTCAGATTTGCAATCTAACACACTAGCCAATTATGTTATTGAACCAAAATTATAGACACTTTTAAAACCACTTACGATTTTTGAAATGTTAATACAAATTTAGACATTAAAAATTTATAGTTTAAATTATATTGATTGAAATTTTCATTTATAAGAATATATGAATTGAAAAAACTTAAAATAGAAAGATTATCAAAAGAAGTTAAATCTTGATTAATCGATTTTAATTGTAAACTTAACGGGTAATTTAAATTTGATAAATGATTTTTTGATAACTCTAGGTTTCTTTGAAGCAACATTTTCGGTGAATTCTTGCTTGAATTCTGAATCATTTCGAATAGAACCTTGGCTCTTGCCCTTGTAAAACTTTTTAAGCTGCTTTGATCCGGTGTACATGGTGCTGGATACACGCTCATTAAGCTGTTCTGATCTATTTTTAATTGATTTTTGTTTAAGAAACTTACTACTTGTTGCTTTAACTGTTTTTTTGATTGTTTTTTTAATTGTTTCATTTAGATTAAGATAATTAGTTAATAATTGTTCTTGAAAAATCTGATTTTCATCACGTACTTTAGAATGTAATATTAAATTTGATGTATATTTAGAAATATTATTTTTTTTAACAACTTTCGAATCTACAATATTTTTAAGTAAACGTGTTGCTACATTTGAATATAAATCAAGTTCAGAAGTTGTAGATAATTTTGAAAAAAAACGGTACTTACTTTTTCTTTGTTTTTTATCAAAAAATTTATAAAAATTTGATCCTATAGAAACTGTTTTTGATTTTTGAAAAAGAAAAGGAGTATCTTTATGTAAGTTTAAAAAATAAAGTTTAGACGACAATAAAGAATTATTTAAAAATGAAGTGCGAAATCTTAAAAAAGTATCTTGAATTTGTGATGAAGGAATACTATCTTTAAATCCTTGATGATATAATAAAAATAGTTTTTTTCTACGAATCATTTTTCTTTGATAAAAAAATGAAGTAACAGAATTAAGACTAGTTGCAGGTTTTTGTAAATAAGATGTTTTATTTTTGCAAATAAAACGGGATACTAATTTCCAAGTTATCGCAGGATTTAATTTTGATGCCGGTTTTCTTTTAAAACAAACATCTGAAAAAGTTTGCGTTTTTGGTAAATTCAATAAAACAAGAGCTTTATTGTTTAAATCAAGTAATGTTTGTTTTTTACTCTCCCCTTTGTAAAAAACTTTTAATGCATGTTTTTCATTAAATAAATTATTAAAATTAAATCTCATATACAATTTGCGTTCTAATTGGTAACTTATTTCGAATAGCGTTTAAACCTTTTGTAATTAAAGGTAAGTTATTTCCTTCAATTTCTACAAGTGTACTACCAGTAAAAATATTAAATACCCATGTGTCAACAGACCCCTTACCTTTACCCATTCGAACTTCTAAAGGTTTTTTTGTAACTGGAATATGAGGAAAAATAGAAAAACGAATCTGACTAAACTTTTTTAAATTTTTATTTAGTAATTGTTTACAACAATTGATATGATTCGGTGTTATTCGACCAGATTCCAAAGATTTTAAGGCAACAACTCCGTAGTGAATTGTATCTTTCAACTCATAGTTTTTAGATACAATATTTTTTAATTTTCCTTTATACGATTTTCTATATTTAGATGTTTTTGGAATTTTTAACATAATTTAAAATAAGAATCACAGGATTGAAAGGATTTGAACCTTTAAATGATCGTGTCAAAGACGATTGCCTTACCATTTGGCGACAACCCTTTTAAATAAAAAATACTTTTCGGAACAGTACGATTTGAACGTACGACCTCCTGCGCCCAAGGCAGGTACGCTACCAGCTACGCCATATTCCGGAAAATGATAACAGGAATTGAACCTGCAACAGATGGAGTATGATTCCAATGCTCTACCGATTGAGCTATATCATCAAATAATAAAAACTGGAAATAATCGGATTTGAACCGATAACCGCCTACATGCAAAATAGATGCTCTGCCAATTGAGCTATATTCCCTTATATTTCTAGAAAACATGTAAATAATTACAAGTTATAACTATAACAAATAAAAGTAAAATTGCCTAAATTTACATTTGAACACTTATTCTGGAAATCAGAAAAAACTAAGCTTCTTGGACGAGGGGTGTCACGATCTAAATGATAGGCAATTTTTTTTTTAATGGTACTGAGGGGTGATCTATATTATCCTTATATATATATCTATATAGTTTTATATATCTATAATATTACTATACATAATATACTACTAGTAAACTCTATTAAACTACTAACAATTTATTGACTATATTTAAATGAACGGATTAGTCCGCGAAGCCGGCCAAGTCTTGTATGGCTGGGTAGGCTTTGTGGGCTGATCCGTTCATTTAAATGACTTACAACAAGGTATTTTATCTTACATTGAACAAAGAAATTTTGTCGATGTGGTGAAATTGGTATACACGCCAGGTTTAGGTTCTGGTCGGAAGTCCCGGTAGGGGTTCAAATCCCCTCTTCGACAAAAACACTGGAGAGAATATATAGCTCAGTGGTAGAGCACTGGACTTTTAATCCATTGGCCTTGGGTTCGATCCCCAATATGTTCATAATTACCAAGTTTATTTTGTGTTTTTTTGGCTTATTAGGTGGAAGTGTTTATACTTATTTTATATTTTGTTATTATTTATTCTGTAAGTTATCTTTAACTGAATTAATTACTTTTAAAACTGCATTTTTAGCTCAATAGGCTAGAGCAGTGACCTTCTAAGTCACAGGTTAAAGGTTCGATTCCTTTAAAGTGTAAAAATTTTAAAAAATTTCGAAATGTCTAAATAGCTCAGTGGTAGAGTAATGGACTGAAAATCCATTTGTCGGTGGTTCAAACCCACCTTTAGACAGATTTTAATAAAAATAAAGAATGTTTTAAAAACATAAACTTTATTTTTTTTAAATATATATCTATGAAACAAGCAAGTAAAATAGAATTATTAAGTAAATTAAATAATAAACTGTCTGGTTTTTGTAAAACGGGTATTTTTTCAGTACCTTATAGCAAAGACGCTTCTAAATATCTTGAATTTCTTTATAAAGAAGGCTTAGTAAGTTCATTTAAAAAGTCTAATGATTTATTAATTGTAACTGTAAATACAGCTTCAAATTCTTTAAATGATAAAGTTCTTTTTGAAAAGGTAAGAAATCGTCCTTCTTTAAAGTATAGAGATATCGTTAGAATTAAATCCTCATTAAAGACTTTTTATTTTCATACAAATAAAGGTCCAAAAACTTTGGAACAACTAAAACAAGAAAAATTAGGTGGTATTCCAATTTTTTTTATATAAAAATATTATGTCTAAATTTCAAAATAAATTACAATTAGTAAAATATAAAGATTTTTTGTTAATTAAAAATAACAAAGATAATATTTCATATTTTAAAAAAATTAAACCAACATCTAGTATTTTAAGTTTAGAAGGTTCTTCTAATTTGGTTAATTCTGTACGTACAGAAGTTTTAGATAAATTAAAACTTTATCGAAAAAAACTATTTCTAAAGGGTTTAGGTTATAAAGTTCTTGTTGAAAATAATGTATTATCTTTTAAATTAAATTTAAGTCATGATTTACAATTAGAAATTCCATCTTATATAACTCGAGTAGTAGTAAACAAAACCAATATTGTTTTTGAATCTTATGATTTAGTTTTATTAGGAAATTTTATTGAAAAAATATATAATTTTAAACCTAAAGATAACTACAAAGGAAAAGGTTTTTCTTTAAAATCTAAAGTTGTCCCTATAAAAGAGATAAAGAAAAAATAATAGCTTTAAATAAATGGCAAAAAATACTTATTCAAAAAATCAATCAAAAAAGCTTGATTATAAAAATATTAAGCTAGATCAAATGCAAGAATTTATTTCTGAAAGTTCTATTTTGTTAAAAAAAAATTGTGTAAGTCACGTGAATCCAAACTTATTGATTCAAAATTTACATCAATTTATAAAAGTAGTACTTGATATAAAACATAATTATTATATGGAACAAAATAAAGATTTTAGTTTTCCTACTACAGAAAAAATTGTTAGTAAACCAATTTTGATATATTCAGAGCGTAAACACGCACGATATTTTTTAAAAAATGCAGTTAAAAGATTAAGTTCATTAACTAATAATACAAAAATAGAGTCTTTAATCGAAGTTGGTGGTATTAAACAGTTATTATCTTGTGTAGAATCTAAGAATAAAGATGTTTTAGTTATATTTGTTGAAAAACCATATAAAACAAATATAGATTTTTGTACAAATCACAATGTTTATATGATGTCTATGTTTTTAAATGATTTGAGTGATAACTCAAGAATGGATTATAAAATTCCATTAAATATAAATACTTTAAAGCGTTACTTTTGGTTAGTTACTCTTCTATTTCTAATTTAAATAATATATGGCAAAAAAATATAAACATTTAACGAAAATTCAAGATTTAAAAAATATTCCATCTCGAGTTTTAAAATTTAAAAAAAGTAAATGGTCAAAATTAAAGAATATTTTAGTTAAAAATACTTCAAGTTTAACTAAAAATACTTCAAATGTAGAAACAATTGTTCCTCAACAGGCTAATGTTCTTTTAAGGTCTCCTTTAGGTTCTAATTTAAATTTTTATAATCTTCAATTTGAAAATAATTTTAATTTACAACCCCGATCAAAATTAAAGATCTTTGATAAGTTTAAAATTTTTGCAAATAAAGGTCGTTTTTTATTTTTATCGAATTTATCGAAAGATAAAATACAATCAAAACTAAAATTACGATATTTATTAAATCAACCAAATTTAATTACAAAACAAAAATGTAAAGATAAAGATCTTTATATAAAAAATATTTATCAAAATAGTTTTTGTATTAGTGGTGTTTTATGTTCTTATTATTTTTTTACAAGATTTACTGAAATTAAAAATAAATTTAAAGAAGGTCTAATTTTGAGAAATAATAAAAAACATGCTTATTATGGTACTTTAAAAAGAGGTGATATTATAAAAGTAAATGGTAAAGTTTTAGATTTAAAAAAAAATATTAAAACTTCTACGTCAAATTATATGTTACCATCTCATATAGAAGGAGATATTTATTCTCAAACTATTGTATTAATTAAAGATTCTTCTATGACATCACAAGAAGATTATCATTTACTTTCATCAGAGTATATTAATTTTCAAAAAATTTAATTTTGTGCGAATATAGATTAATGGTAGATTTCTTGCCTTCCAAGCAGGGTGTATGGGTTCGAGTCCCATTGTTCGTATTTCTTTCGAAATTTTTGACTTGTGGTTTGTTATTTCCGCGTCGTTGGAGGTATGGCTGAGTGGCTTAAAGCACTGGTTTGCTAAATCAGCATGTATTATACAATACATCATGGGTTCGAATCCCATTGTCTCCTTTTAATTATCCCCTACGAGAATCGAACTCGTATTTCTTCCGTGAAAGGGAAGCGTCCTAACCGTTAGACGAAGAGGATTTTGTTATAAAATATATTATGAAAATAATAAAAATAAAACCAATAAATAATTCAAGTAGACATTATTTGAAATTATCTAAATTTTTATTAGCGAAAAATGTAAATTTTGTAAATAGTACTATTGTAGCTAAGAAATCAAGTTTTGGAAAAAGTCAACCTTCAGGTCGAATAAGCGCATGGCATCGTCAACGAGGTGCTAAAAAACAATATCGTCCTATTGATTTATTGAATAATGTAGGTTTATATGTTACACTTTTTTCAAGTTACGATCCAAATAGAACTTCTTTTTCTTCTGTTGTTTTTGATGTAGTAACAAAAAAATTTAAAAATTATATTTCAACAACTTCAGTAGCTCCAGGTTGCTTGGTACAAATTAAACGAAAATTGTCTAAGTATAGATTAGGTTATCGTATGCAATTACAAAATTTACCTACAGGTTCATTAATAAATAATTTAGGTAACTCATTAGGTACTAAAGTATCTTATATTAAAGCGGCAGGTACTGTCGGTCAAATTATAGATGTAAATTCTGAAATTTGTAAAGTTAGGTTACCTTCTAATAAAATCATAGAAATTTCGTCTTCACGTTATGCAACACTAGGTTCTGTAAGTAATAGAAAACATAACTTAACTTGTAAAGGAAAGGCGGGTAGAAATCGAAATTTAGGTTTTCGACCTATTGTTCGAGGAATCGCAATGAATCCTGTAGACCATCCTCATGGTGGTCGTACTAATGGAGGTTGTGTTTCAATGACACCATGGGGTCTTCCAACTAAAAATAAATTTTATTTAAAAAAAAGAACATAAAAGAGTTATGTCACGTTCTAAATGGAAATTTAAATGTACTCCAACTACATTAACAAAAATTAAAAAAAAAGTTTGGGATCGAGATTTAGTAATTACAAAGGATTTAGTTGGTTTAAATCCTCTTGTATATAATGGATCTCAATTTTTTCGACTTAAAATAGATTTTCCAAAAGTTGGTTATAAATTTGGTGAGTTTATATATACACGTAGATATGTTAGAAAAGAAAGTTTCGATAAAAAAGCAAAAAATAAAAAATAATCTTTTAAAGACTAAAGATTTTCAACAATTTTCTCTAAAATCGAAAAAAAATCAGTTTTTATTAAATAATTCATTGGGTTTAAATGGGTCTTATCTTTTTTCAAATAAAGGTTTATTATTTAATGAACCACAATTACTAAGACAAGATGATGCTTTTTTATTAAATTTACAAGCATTTTATAGAACTAGTTCTCTTTTAAATTTTAGAGCTAAATTAATATCAAAATCTTCTTTAAAGCATCGTTCATCTAAAATCTCAAATTTTTTAAAAAATAATAATTTTTTAAAAGATAAAAAAATATCTGTAAATTTAATTTGTTTAAATAGATTTATTAATAAAACAGCTATTAAAACAGATTATGCCTTTTATAGACCATATAAAAATTTATTATTTCAAAGAAATTATAACTTATGGTTAGATTTTATTAAAGTAACTAATTTAATTGTTAATCAATTTTTAGATGTAAAATCTTTTTTATTTTTATTAAGTTCTTTATTTAAATATTTAAATAAAAGAAAACATAGTAAATTTATTTTTTTTATTTCTAATTTATTTGATTTTTTAGTTACAACTTATCCAGATAAAATAAAAGGGTTAAAACTAATTATTACAGGTAGACTATTATCAAAACCTCGTTCAAGTACTGTAAAAATTGAAAGAGGAACATTAAATTTAACAAGTAGTGATGCTTGCGTTGCATCTAATCAAATGCATGTGTATACTTTATATGGTGCATTTGGACTTAAACTATATATAAATTATCAATAATAAATATAAATATGGGTACTTTAATATTTAAATCCTTTTTACCAGAAATTTTTTTTTCTTTAGCTATATTATTTCAAATTGTCTTAAATACAAAATTTATTAATAATTTAAAATATAATTTTCCTATTATAGATAGAGAAGTTGCTTATCAAACTATTTTTGTATTAATTGTCTTCATAATATTTCAAAATGATCTTAAAATTGATGGAATATTCACTACAACAACATTAGCTAATGATTCTACAATAAGAATTGCAAAAGAACTTTTTTGTTTATTTACAATTTTAGCATTATTTTTTATCAATGAAGCTCATGTTTTACAAAAATTAAATTTTACTGAATTTTATTTTATTTTTGCATTATCTGTTTTTTCACTTATTATTATGATAAGTTGTTCAGATTTATTGTTATTTTATTTATTAATGGAAATGCAAGCCTTATGTTTTTATGTTTTAGCTGCTTTTAACCGAAATTCTTTATTTTCAGTTGAAGGTGGTATTAAATATTTTATAAGTGGTGCTTTTATTTCTGGTTTTTATTTATTAGGGGTTTCTTTTTTATATGGAGGACTGGGAACTATAAGTTTAAATAACCTACAAGCAATTTTATCTTTTGATCTTTCTTCTTATAATGAAAATTTACAATTTTTAGTAAATCTAAGTATTACTTTAATTACTTGTACTTTATTATTTAAAGTTGCTTGTGCTCCATTTCATTTTTGGTCGCCTGATGTATATGATGGCGCTCCTTTAAGTTCTACAATTATTTTTTCAATATTACCAAAAATTCCATTATTTTTTTTCTTTATGAAATGGTTGAATAGTATTTCTATTGTTAGTGAAAATTTATCTTTTCTTCTAATTTTATTAGGTATTTTTTCGGTATTTATTGGTACATTTTACGCTTTAGGTCAAAAAAGATTAAAGCGTTTAATTGTTTATAGTTCAATTGCTCAAACAGGTTTTTTAGTAAGTGGTCTTGGATTATTAAATTTAGAAGGATATTCATATACTTTTCTATTTTTAATTTTATATATTATTACTTCTATTTTAATTTGGGGTCATTTTGTTCTATTTCACTTATATTCTGTTAAAACAAATCATTATTATAATAAAGAAATAACTTCTTTATATATTTCAACAATTAATAATTTATCTAAGCATAATATTATTTGGTCTTTTTCTTTAGTTATTATTTTTTTTTCAATTGCTGGTATTCCACCTTTTAGCGGATTTTTAGCTAAAATGTTAATAATCTATAATTTAGTTAATTTAAACTATATTGTATTTGCATGCATTTTAGTTTTAATTAGTGCTTTTTCTGTTTATTATTATATTCGAATACTAAAAGTTGCCTATTTTGAACCAAAAAAAGAAAATTTAAGTGAAGATTTTAAAACTATTTATAGTTTTTCATATTTAGAATCTTTAATTTTAATCATTCCAATTTTATTATCTGTTTTAATCTTGTTGTTCTATACTCCTGATTTTTTTCTATTATTATCTCAATATGTATCAGTCGGGAGTTTTCTTTATTAAATAAATTTTTATAGTTATGAAACACATTCAACAATCACTTTTAAGTATACAGAATACTATCCCTGTTATTACTTCACAAGTAATAAAAAATGAACTTTGTATCACAGTTAGTAATAAAAATATTGTTTTTGCATTAACTGTTTTAAAAAATCATATTAATTATCAATATAATTTATTATCTTGTATTTCTGGTGTAGATCTATTACATACAACTCATCGTTTTTCTGTAGTATACGATTTATTAAGTCTTAGATATAATTCTCGTTTAAGAGTTAAAATATTTTTAAACGAAACTACAAGCGTTGCTTCTTCAATTTCTGTTTATGTTAATGCAAATTGGTGGGAAAGAGAAGTATGGGATATGTTTGGTATTTATTTTCAAAATCATCCAGATTTACGTAGAATTTTAACAGATTATGGTTTTGAGGGATATCCATTAAGAAAAGATTTCCCTTTATCAGGTTATGTTGAGGTTCGATATGATTCTGTTAAAAAAAGAGTTTCTCTAGATTGTCTAGAATTGACTCAAGAATTTAGATCTTTTCAATACGATACACCTTGGTAAATTATTACAATTATTTAAAAATTATGTTATTAAAAAAAAACGAACTTAATACAGAATTAAAAAACTTTACAATTAATTTTGGACCTCAACACCCTGCAGCACACGGAGTGTTACGACTTATTTTAGAGTTAGATGGTGAAGTGGTAAAAAGAGCGGATGCTCATATTGGTTTACTTCATCGAGGTACAGAAAAATTAATTGAATATAAAAATTATTTACAGGCTATGCCATATTTTGATCGGCTAGATTATGTTTCAATGATGTGCCAAGAACATGCATACTGTTTAGCTGTTGAAAAAATAGGTGGTATTTCAGTACCAGAGCGAGCTAAGTTTATTCGTGTAATTTTTAGTGAAATTACACGAATTTTAAACCATCTTTTAGCTGTTGGATGTCATGCAATGGACGTTGGGGCTATGACACCATTTTTATGGGCTTTTGAAGAACGTGAAAAATTAATGGAATTTTATGAAAGAGTTTCTGGGGCAAGAATGCATGCAGCATATTTTAGACCTGGAGGTGTATCTGCAGATCTTCCATTAGGTTTATTAGATGATATTTACTTATTTATTGAACAATTTAATTTAAGATTGGATGAAATGGAAGAAATGCTTTCTGGTAATAGAATTTGGAAAGAACGTCTTGTAGATATTGGAGTTGTTTCCGCTCAACGTGCAATTGATTGGGGATTTAGTGGTGTGATGTTACGAGGTTCTGGGCTGCCATGGGACTTAAGAAAAACTCAACCTTATGAAATTTATGAATTTTTAAATTTTAGTGTACCCGTTGGAAATAGTGGAGATTGTTATGATAGATATCTAATTAGAGTTGAAGAAATGCGTCAATCTTTAAAAATAATTCATCAATGTATCTCAAATATTCAAAACGGGCCAATAAAAACAGATGATTTTAAATTTAGTTCACCAACAAGATCTGAAATGAAAAATTCAATGGAAGCTTTAATTCATCACTTTAAATATTTTACTGAAGGTTTTATTTTACCACATGGTGAAACTTATACAGCTGTTGAGGCTCCTAAAGGTGAATTTGGTGTTTATTTAATTTCAAATAATACTGAAAAACCTTATAGATGTAAAATAAAAGCGCCTGGTTTTGGGCATTTACAGGCATTAGATGAAATGTCTCGAGGTCATATGATCGCGGATGTAGTTACTATTATAGGGACACAAGATATTGTGTTTGGTGAAATAGATAGATAGATAAGAAGACACTTATGATTTTATGTTCAATTTTTTTAATTTATATATTCGGCTTTTTTTTTGTTCTTTTAGAACAAAATTTAAAACGTCAACAGTTTTTTGCGTTATTAACTTGTGGAGGAGCCGTAGCTACTGCTTTATATCTCTATGTATATTATGGAAAATATCCATATAGTGATTTGCAGTATTTTACCGTAATTTATTCGTCTGCTTACGATTCAGTTTCTTTTGGACTAGATGGTTTAGCAGCTGCTTTTGTTCTTTTAAGCACTATGCTTATTTTCAAATGTATGCTTTATATTTGGGATGAGGAAAGGTTCCAAGAATATGCGTGTGGTCTATTAGTAATCGGCCTCTTTCTTTGCATAATCTTTACTGCTGAAAATGTGGTAATGTTTTATGTGTTTTTTGAGGCGATTTTAATACCTATGTATTTGATTATAGGTATTTGGGGTTCTCGTGAAAGAAAAATTAGAGCTGTATATTTATTTTTTTTCTACACTTTATGGGGGTCTTTATTAACTTTAATAGGTATTTTATATATCTATAGTGAAACTGGAAGTTTAAATTTTGAATATTTAGCTTCTTATCCATTTACTTTAACAGAGCAATTATTTCTTTGGGTTGCTTTTTTTTTATCATTTGCTTCTAAAATTCCAATGTTTCCTTTACATATTTGGTTACCAGAAGCACACGTTGAAGCACCTACTGTAGGTTCTGTACTACTTGCTGGTATTTTACTAAAATTAGGTGTTTACGGTTTTATTCGTTATAATTTAACACTTTTTTTTGATGCTTCTGTTTATTTTTCTCCTATTGTTTATTTTTTAGCTATCGTAGGAGTTTTATATGCATCATTAACTGCTTTAAGACAAACAGATTTAAAGCGAATTATTGCGTATTCTTCAATTGCGCATATGAATCTTGTAGTTCTAGGTATTTTTAGTTTTAATATCTCAGGTCTAGAAGGATCTATTATTCAAAGTTTAAGCCATGGTTTTGTTTCTGGAGGTATGTTTTTATTAATTGGAATTTTATATAGTAGATATCATACCAGATTTTTACATTATTATGGTGGTATTGTTCATTTTATGCCAATATTTTCAGGTCTTTTTCTAATATTTACAATGGCAAATATAGCTCTACCTGGAACTAGTAGTTTTATTGGTGAATTTTTATTATTATTAGGTATATATAAAGAAAATACATTAGCTGCTGTTTTAAGTGCTTTAGGTGTGATTTTATCAGGTGCTTATTCATTGTGGCTGTATAATCGAGTAGTTTTTGGAAATATTAAACTTAATTATACCAAATTATTTAATGATATTACTTTAAGAGAGTTTGTTATTATGTTTTCACTACTTATATTTTTATTCATGCTTGGGATTTCTCCAAATATTTTTTTAAGAAGAATTCATGCATGTTCAACTTTAATCTGTTTGTAAAGATTTAATTAAAGGCAATTTAAAGTTTAATTGTTTTAGAGGTCTTGAATAGATTACCAAAGTTAATCGTATTAAAAATAAAAATATGAATAATTCTTATTACTCAAACTTGGATTTAATTAACAAATATAATTTATTAAATTCTTTTACTCCTAATAATATTATCAAAAATATAGAAATTTCAGTTAACAAACTGGAAAAAGAAGAAATCGAAGGAAAAAATACAGATTTAGAAATTCTGCTTTATTTTTATTTATTTTTTGCACGAAGTCCAAAATTATGTTCAAAAAATTCTAAAAATATAGATGTCTCTGTACAAAAAGCACAAAAAAAAATTCAAATTTATAATAAAAAATATATTGAAGAATTTTTAGTATACTTAACAAGAAACTGTAATATTGTAAGTGATGAAGTTTATTTAATTAATAAAGGTGAGAAAACTTTTTCTATCATTTATCAGTTTAAATTAGATTTTTTATATCATTCACAATTTTTACCGTCTACATTATTACGAAGGGCAAACTCTGAACTTCCAGTATTTAAAGTGGAAATTTTTTTTCACAAAAGTAAAATTTCTTATCTTGGTGATATTTTCCCTTTTTGGCAGTTATCTCACTTAGGTATTTTAAAAGAGCGCCTAACTTAAATTTTATATTTTTGGATGAATGGCTGAGTGGTTTAAAGCATTAGACTTGAAATCTGACATGTCTCAAGGCATCATGGGTTCGAATCCCATTTCATCCTTAATTTTTATATTTTTTTTTAAATATGTTACTAACCATTTTACTTTTACCATTGTTGGGATTTTTTAGCGGTCTTATTTTTGGTAAACAGTTAGGGAAGGGTGTACCTATTATTACAACAACATTAACATCAACTTCTTTCTTTTTAGCTCTCTTTCTTTTAGTTGATGTTATAGCTACCGGAAACTCTTATATTGTAGTTTTTAAAGAGTGGATGTATACAGACGATCTTTTTGTTAATTGGGGATTTTGTTTTGATAGCTTAACATGTGTAATGATAGTTGTTGTTACATTCATTTCTAGCTTAGTTCACCTATATTCGACAGAATATATGGAAAATGATCCGCATTTGACAAGATTTATGTCATATTTATCACTCTTTACTTTTTTTATGCTTATTTTAGTTACTGCAGACAATTTTTTACAAATGTTTGTTGGTTGGGAAGGAGTAGGAGTATCGTCTTATCTTTTAATTAATTTTTGGTTTACTAGAATACAAGCAAATAAGGCGGCTATCAAAGCAATGTTAGTGAATAGAGTAGGAGATTTTTTTTTATTACTGGGGATGTTCACCATTTATATTAATTTTGGCTCATTAAATTACGATATCGTTTTTAATTCTGTTCATGACATTTCTAGTAATATTAGTTTATTTGGTGTTTTTCAAGTAAATTCAATAGATTTAATCTGTTTATTTTTGTTTTTGGGAGCTATGGGTAAATCAGCTCAAATTGGTTTACATACTTGGTTACCAGATGCAATGGAAGGTCCAACTCCAGTTTCTGCTTTAATTCATGCAGCGACCATGGTTACTGCTGGTGTTTTTTTAGTTTGTCGTTGTTCTTATTTATTTGAACAATCTCCAAATATTTTATCTTTTATTACAATTGTAGGAGCTATGACAGCTTTTTTTGCTGCAACTACAGGATTGTTTCAAAATGATATGAAAAAAGTTATTGCTTATTCAACTTGTAGTCAATTAGGATATATGGTTTTTGCCTGTGGTCTTTCTAGCTACGATGTTGGTATGTTTCATTTATCAAATCATGCTTTTTTTAAAGCTTTACTTTTTTTAGGAGCTGGGGCTGTAATTCATGC
>JACCDQ011416772.1_pt1 | contig 37902 bp, 37 predicted proteins | sample 7446031 | NCBI WGS metagenome assembly JACCDQ01 (sample SAMN15323442, study PRJNA562643) | freshwater metagenome | isolation source: river surface water | place: USA:Blue River Watershed | collected 2017-08-17 | reverse complement strand
CTAAGATTTGATATTGAGATATTATAATGTTCTGAGGCTTGCTTTGCTTTGAGTATCTTAACATTGCATTCATTCATTTTATACTTATATATAAGATTATCTTTAATAAGAAAAAAATAATCTATTTAATCCATTTTATGATGCTGGCGGCAATGATATTGAATATTACTTGAATTAAATATCTTAATGTGTGATGTTCTCGCCACACGTCGCATATTGGTATATTTTTTTAGTCTAAAGAAAAAATAGTAGTTGTGCTGTTGTCAATGCTGTAGTGGCTGGTATTAATTTATTAAAACTGCTGGTTGGTGTCGGAGTTCCTATTGTAATAATATCTGTGATTGGGGCATTTGTAATAATATCTGCGATAGGGGTATTTGTAATGGTTTCGTTATCCACGATAACAGGCTTCGTAGTTTCAGGCATAACTATTTTTTCTTTAGGCTCTTCAATAGAACCCGAACCGGAACCCCAATCTGACTGCCATATATCACTATCTGGATACATATCATATGTCACACATCCCTCCTTTTCAACCCCATCCATTTTTTTGTTTTTTATATAACAGGTGTCATCACAATGGGTGACGGCCACGCAATCTCTAATTCTTTCACATAAATACATACAATTCATAGAATCATTCATACTATAAATTGGATATAAATCCCCTCCGTAAAAATCTATGTTTTCTAATTTCTCATACGCAATAACTCCTGATATGTAATATATAGAAAAAATTTGGACTAACTTTTTAAACATCGTTGTATTGTTTTGTTTATATAATATTATATTTTATATTTTATAGAATAATAAAAATGGACTCTCCTGGTTTAAAAACTGACAGTTATATTGTGAAAAGAAGAGAAACGACTGTCATTCCTGTCGGTATTGAAGTTGGTAATAAATTAAACAAATGGCTTTCTTATGTTTTTTTAACTTGGTCTATCATTGTAATTATTTGCTATTTTGCCGGTGTCGAAATCCCCGATTGCGCTGATATAGCCGTCTCAATGTCGGCGATTGCTATTAGTATTGTGTATTCTTTATACAACTACTATTCTTTCAAATCTCATAATTTGTATAAAGTAGGAATTGTCCCGACGACATCTGGTATAAAAAAATCTGTAAATATCAAGCCTTTAGAAGTTAATAGTGGGTTTTCCGATATTTCACCTGCGTTTGTTTAAACTTTTTTTATAGACATGTTTTCTATAAAATGATGTTTTTTTTTAATTTTTCTTTTTACAAATTTAAACCATTTCATTTCGCATTTTTCTACTCTACAACCTTCATCTTGTTCTGAAGAAATAGATTCTATGCTACTGGACATATCCATTACCAACTCTTCGCAGTCTTTTCTATTTTCTAAATAAAAAGATAAAATCATGTCTCCTTCGTTTGCCGTAGATGTGTTAGATATAAAGCTATATTTTGATTTTGCTATGAGTAATATGATTTCTTTATTCAAATTTTCAATCGCACCTATCTCTGCGTTTTGTGCTAAGTATTCTTCTTTTAGAATAACTTCTATTCTTAATATTTCCATAGTATCATATTCGTAATTATCAAAATTATCTTCTATTTTTTTGTTTATTTGTTTTGAATTTAGAAATAATAAATCCATGTCATCTCCGCATACGCATAAATATTCACAGGGGCTTTCAAATTCTATATTAAATTTATTAAAGCAGAATTCTGTAAATTTTTTTACATATATTTCCGCGAGTTCATATTCATAATAGCTATCCTCTGCTTCATGTATCATATTTATAACTGGTATTTCATATCCATAAACTATCAATTCATGAGTTAATTCTGACTTATATATTCTATTCTTCACGCTATTTACTATTTTTTCAATAGGCTTATATACGTAAAATTGGGTTATGTCTTCTATGTTCTTATAGTAATATGTCAAATGAAACCTTTCGAGTATTTCCCTGGGTATTATAGTATCACTATATTCCACCACGCCGACGACACATGTCGCACGCATGATATATAAAAAAATATATAGAAAAATTGAATTTATATTAGTCTAATACCAATAAGGAACCAATGGCTAATCTACTAACATACGCCGAAATTGCCTCTGTCATTAGGCCTAATATCATAAAAATTGCTCGCGATATAGAAGACTCTGGATTTAACCCTGATATTGAATTTGACTCTAACACCATGGATTTTATATTGTCTAAAGACTATATAGGGGTTGATAAGGAAACTAAGGCTATTTGTGAGGTTTATGATTGTCTTCGTATGTCAAAAAGGAATAATTTATGTAAAGTTCATAATGTTGAATTGTATCCTGAAGAAAAGTGTAAAAAAAAAGGGTGTTATAATTTAAAGAATGTATACAATTATGAAAAAGATATATTCTGCCATAAACATAGGCTTATGACTATTGTAAGTAAAGATAAGAATGAGGTATTAGAAAAAAAAATGATTAGAACCGGAAAGGCTTTATGTTCTGTAGATAAATGTAAAAAAGTCGCAAGAAGAAATAATGTATGTAAGGAGCATAATTTACAGATGTATCCTCACGAAAAATGTAATATAAAGAAATGTAATAATTTAAAAGATTTTACAAAAAAAGATAAAAATGATTATTGTTATCGCCATAAAGAAGTAAAGATAACAATGGATTACATTCTAACGATGACGTAGATTTTTACATTTACATTCTTCCACCGGGGCCATATAAGGTGTGGTAGAAGGACTATTAAATCCGCAATTTATTTCTTTGTCACAATTAAATTGTTTTTTTAAATCCCAAACATCTTTAATTTCATTATACCATTCTGTCTCCAAAACGTCTCCTATTCTACTTGTAATTTTAAATTTAAATGGCGGTTTTACTTCTGAGTGATATATAAAATAAAGACCATTCATTTTATTATTATCCCTCTCCATAGTTATCCATTTATCTGGCGAATGATTAAATTTGATTTCCATATTGGAAACTCCACATTTCATATTTGATGGCGTTACGGCTAACCACCAATAATTGACACTGTAGGGCTTTAATATGATACCTTTGTCTTTATGGACGAATTTATCGCAATCCACAAAACTCCATTTTGCTTTGTATCTACTATAATTTTCGTCTCCTACTATTTTTTTCCAAGCTTGATGGCTTAAATCTATATCTCCTTTTTTGCATTCAGGGCATAGATTGTCCAGCAGTATGATTTCTCTTTTGTCTTTATACTCTACCATCGCACACATTCCACAAGTGAGTGAGTTGTCTACTTGTTCCATGTTGATGGCTCCTGTTAATAATTCTCCATAATTCCAACTTTCTTTTTTAAATCCGCAAAATTGATTTTCAGGCATAGCTCCATACGATGTAATATCGCCAGAGAATTCTAACTCTGCCACTGCTAAGCCTAAAGACAATAAATTGGTCTGTAAAAACAGTATTGATAATGTTGTGAAAATGTTTTTGAACATTGTTTGATTGATTTTTTTTTGATTGTATATATTATAGAATATATTAATAATGAAATTAATCCAAGATTTAAAAAATAACTTAGAAAATTCTAAATCTTATTTATTTGAAAATTGGAAGACGCCTGCTTACTGCTATAAAGTAGTTGACGGCGACTCTATTAAATGTGTTGTAAAATGGAAAGAAGAGTATTTGAAAGTAGTTGTCAGACTCAATGGAGTGGACACACCTGAAAAAAGAAGCAAGGATGAAAATGAAAAACAGTTAGCCATGCGAGCGGCGGATTTCACTAAAAAGTTGTTAGAAGATAAAGGAGTGTATTTAGAATTCAAGAGACCTGATAAATACGGACGGCATTTATGTAATGTTTTTCTGTATAAACAAAATACACAGGAAATTATTATTGATGGTGGTAGTGTATCCGACCGATTAATTGAAAATAATTTAGCAAATGGATACTTTGGTGGAAAAAAAAAAGAATTTCAAATGTTATAATTCATTTATATAATTTAAAATTTCTTATCAGTTCAACATGCAATTTTTTTTTTGATTTTTTTATTTTTTCGTAGTCGTAAGAAATATTAACAAATCTATCGCCGGTTATTTCCCTGCTAATTTCATTGTTTTCATAACAAATATTTTTCCAGTAGTTGTATAATTTTTTATAATCTTCAGTTTCCTTAATTTTGACATTAACTAACTTTGATATATAGCTGTTATAGTCTCTATCTGATTCCATCGATAGTAAACATTCTAACTCTTTTCTTTTAGGGCTAACGGAATACATACAAAGTTGTGTTTTCATTTCCACTAATTTATTTTCTGCATTCTTCTTAATAAAACCTTCACTAAGAATACCCCCATTATTGACATATAATATTTTGTAATATGATTCTGTATCTCTGACTTCTTTTACGTATAATATCAAAGTGCCGGACTTAATCCTACAATAACCGTTGTTATCGTGTTTAATCACTTTAAGGCCTCGGATATCCATTATCTTACTGGACCGAAACTTATATACGTAATTTTTCTTCATAATGCTCTTATATTACTATATTACTTATTTTTCAATTTTTTTGATAGGTGTTGAGAATTGCCTATTCAAATAATAGACAAACTTATCCATTTCATCATTGTCTATTTTCTTACGAGATTTCAAATTAAGAATATTTACACAATAATTCCTATACTTCTTACAAACATCATTAAACGACATGCCCTTATACTTTCCAAAATCTATTATTTCAGTGTCATCACTTTCCACACTGCTTGTGCTTATAGTGTTATACAGACTATTAGTAGATTTAAAGCTGGTCATGTCTTCAATAGAATGGTCGCTATTTGGATTTTTACAATAATATATTTTTTTCTTCTTATTAAACTTAAAATCATGTCTTTCTTCTTTGCTTTTAAAAATAGTCTCTGCGTGCCTCTCGCAGACCTTAATATACTTCTTACTTATTTCGTTGATTTCAATATTAAGTTCTGTTATGAATAGACAATCACATTTTCCAACCGGCATGATAAAGTTTACTAAATGTTTAAGAATTTATACTATGTATATTAATTGCTATATATATATATAAATCACAAATAAATTACTAACTACTGGTATCAATATATCTAAATCTCATAGGAATTAATAATCTCTTACTGCCTAAGTAAACAACAAATCGCCGATCAAGTGATGGGAAACGAATAGAAGTTGCGTCAATATTTATAGAAATTATTGTGCTGTTAATACGAGTGCAAAGGTGTCCTTTGGGTGTATTAATTTGACTAATAATATTTAAGTCAGCGGCAGAGTCATTAGTATCAAAACTGTTAATGTAAATAATATCACCAGAAAGAAGACTATGAGATTCAAAAAATTCAATTGTCATAGGATTAGAATTATAATCAATACTGCGTGTAATTAATCTATCCTTTTCAAAAGTAATAGTAGAGAGAGGACTGCCAAAGCGTATAGTCATCTCATTAAGGCGAGAAATTGGCTTATGGAATTTAAATATTTTATTGATCGGAGTCAAATATAAAAGGTTTGCTCTCTTTTCAATATCAAAGATAAAATGAAATTGACTATTTTCATAAGCATCAATACTACTCGCCGATAGCTCTAAAATAGACATGGTAATTTTTTTGTAATAGTTGTCAGCATCTGTAAAATAAGGAATAGAAAAAGGAAAGACTTCAATTTCTACTAAATCGCGAAGAGCAACACTTGAAATAATAGCACCGGAGCCTTCAGACTTATTTTTAGTATCTGAAATAATTGTAAAGGAGAACTTAGACTGGTCTTGGTTTGAAAGATTCTGATATCTTGAATCGATCAGAATATTAACATCTCGCATAAGCGACTCTCGGTTTAAAACCTTTGTTAGATTCTTTAGGCCAATATCATCACCTAAAATATCGCTTAAATTTGAAAAACTTGATTTGCCCCCTTGAAAATAAGAAGTTGCATGTTTGTTTGATTTTACGATTTTAGTATCCATTTGTTCTTTAAGCATCTCTTTAATATCATAGGCCTTAGGTTCATTTATGTAAGTAGAATAGCTATTAGCTATATATTTATTAATGTCGTCTAAAGAACTAATATTTTCCAAATTTGCTTTATTCATTTTTCGAACATATCGCACTAAACTTTCAATTTCTAAAACTGAGAATTTTTTATTTAAAACACCTTGACACTCATCTACAAGTTTATTTAAATTATCTCTCGACACTATTTTATCCAATACGCCACTCGGAGATTTCATCATACTTCTAATAATATAATATATTATATATACAAACAATGTTAAATAAAAATAACAAATTATACGACAACTCTATATATACAAAAGAAGAAAATGTGTGGAAGGCTTATGGGTTTTGTGTTTCTTTAAGAGTTATATTAGGTATTTGTGTAATTCTTGGGATTATAGGGAATAGAACAATATTAATACTTGCGATTATGATAGTGTATATATTTCAGGGTATTCTTAGAAAGAAAGGACAATCCAGCTGGAAGTCTTACTGGAAACCGATAATAAGCTATTCAACAATATCAGTGTTAAATTCATACGCATTATATTCATGTATTAAAAAAAATAATAATTGCTCAGACTTAATGTCTAAAATAGCTACCGTATCTGGCGGGTTAATTATTGCAGACGCTATCGCCGGTTTGGAAAGTAGAATTCTTGTAGATAAGATAACTAATTAAGAAGATATCTTAAATAATCTATAATAGTTTGAAAGTCGTTAGAAGTAAAATTATGTTTATTAGCGTGCATTGCGTTGAAAACCCCCCTTGCGTATAAAGCCTCACTATTATTATCTTTAGACTTATATCCGGTCTTTAATTTAAATCTGATATCCAATAACCCTTTTTTCGCAACTTCATTAGATTCTATATTTTTTTCATTTTCAATCTCTTCAATCCGATTTTCATGGTTTATTTTACTTCTATTTAACATTTTACGCATTAATACATCCTTCTCCCGTTTACCATCTTCTAATTCTCTACGCATTCTTCTTTGGACTATTATATTATTATTTATACATTTTAGAGAGCTAATATCTTCATGGTCTTCATTTATTACTATTATTTTACGAGCGCAGTCCGTTAATAACTCTTCTTCAAAATAGAAAGATAGTAAAATCACTAATGCAATAAATACAAGTATAAATGTAAAAGCGTTAGATAATAAGAAGTTCATATCTATATCATACTTGTCATAAAATATCCTAATGTATTTTGTTTAAAAGATTTGCCTATAGAATTATTTAAAATCAAATATCCGCCAAGAGAGGTTAGTATAATATTCTTAGTCATAGACTTGTATTTTTTTTTAAAGGACGGTCTGTTAGATTTATAATTTAAAATCTCATGGCACATCAAATCACGTATAAAAAGTCTATCATCTTCACATAGAGAATTTTTATATTCATGGTATAGAGGAGAGTTGTTATAACGGCCCTCTGATTCATACTTATGAAAATCGCCATCGCTTGTTATGAATAAGTGGTCTGTGTCATTATAATAATAATATTCAACAATCAATTTATAGATAATGAATAGGAAAATTAAGGTTATTATCGCTGTTTGATTGTCCATTTAATATTAGAGTTAAACTTATTCTATATTATATAATACAGATTACGGTCCGATTTCAATTAATTAGGGTTATGGATTATTATGATTTTAACAGGGCCAGAGCAATGAACATGTATTCTCAAATAGAGACCATGGAAAAAGAATTAGAGTTTCTATATGAAAAATGTCATAGACAGAGAGTAAAAAACATTATACAAGAAATAAAACTTAATGGAAGCCTCAAGAATAAAAAAACACAAATGGCCGATTTAATAAGCGGTAGGGAACAATTAATAGACACGATTAAAAATCTCGCAAGTAAAGTAATTGTAAGCAATTTGAAAATATATACTGCTAAAAATCAATCTATAAATACGGTCGCTTACGGTAGTAAAATGTTTAGAACTAAAAAGAATATCAAATACATAAAACCACCAAAACAAGTAGTAAAACATTACAATGAGGACAAGATAGACAAAGATATTATTTTTCTAAAGGCTGAAACAAGTAAAATACTTCTTAAGTTTTGGATTAAATGGCAGGACTTCAAAAATAATAAATTAGACAAAATTATTGTAAAAGAAAAAAAAGAAATTAGAATAACTGAGAATAAGATTAGGGATAAAAATCATATTTTAAAAAAAAAAATAGAAAAAATTAGAAAGTTAGAAATATCAACATTCAAATCAGAAGAGTATCTAAAATTAAATGCGCGTAGAGATATTAATAAAAATACTTATTGGGATATTGAAATCAAAATACTTAGTAGAAAACACGCCTACGCTAAGTCTTCATATGAATCCGCCATTAAAATAATAAACGAAGAATATAAAGAAATATTTGAAAATAATAAAATAGAAGAAATATGTCCTATCTGTTTAGAAGAAGACAAAAGATATGTCAAAACAAGTTGCGGACATTCTTTTCACGTTGAATGTATATGTTCTCACATACATAGATTATTATCAAGTAATAATATTGAAATTACATGTCCTATGTGTAGACAAATTATGCTTTAAAAAAAACATATTTAATATAGATACGATATAATCAATGACAGACAACATACTTATTAATTTAAGTATCATATCTAAAATATCTTTAGACAATAAAATATATCTAAATAGTGAAGGATATGTGACCATAGATAATAATACTATACTACAAGGAATTACACGCTTTATATTTAGAAACAATAGAGACAAGACGATTAATAACTTAAACACTATATATAACAATGTTTTTAGTTATATAGATAACTTACTGCCAAGTATAAATGTAAAGAATAAAGACAATAAAGGGAATGTAAAAGAAAACCCATTTGACTCGGTAGGTAAAAATCAGTTTGACCACGCGGTGTATAGAGATAAAGAAATGGGAATGAAAACTCTGCTAATGTATTTAAGAAAATCGTTAGCAGGGCTGGAAAATTTAAAAGAGACATACTCTGCAGACATTGTGACGACTTCTAAAATTGACATTATTGTAGACAATGTTAAATTATACGTAGGAAAGATGGAGAAAAAAATAGACTCCTGCTAATTAGTCTATAGACAAATTAGTTCATTTTTTTTTAAAATTGAATATTAATGCTTAATATTATTACCAGGACGCAAATATGTCAAAGAAGAAAATGCTAGGCCAGTTTTTTACCACTAATTACGATTATATACTAACAGGATTTAAAGAAGAAATTATTAATTCTTCTTTATACAAAAATTTAGACTTAGTTGAACCATTCGCAGGCGGTTGCGACCTTTTAAAGTGGGCCAATCATTTTACAGAAAATTATGGATTTTTTCAGAATAAAGAATTATATGATATAGAAATCCAAGAAGAAACCGAACAAAGCTTGCCAGTTATTTGTAGAGACACTCTCTTAGATCCGCCAGATTATGAAAATAAGTTTATTCTAACAAACCCGCCATACTTAGCTCTAAACAAGTCTAAAGAAAATAAAATAGTTAAGGAAGTGTGTAGTAAATATAAACAAGACGATTTATACAAATGTTTTATGAAAAGTATTATAATAAATAAACCATCAGCCGGAGTTATAATTATTCCGGTAAATTTCTTATCTTCTATTAGAAAATCTGATGTAGAATTAAGGTCAGAATTCTTTTCTAATTTTTACATTACTCGTATTAATATATTTGAAGAACAAGTGTTTTCAGATACAAAATATTCTGTGTGTGCTATACAATTTATTTCAAACGAAAACTTCCAAGAGGCTGAAATAAATGAAAGTAAGATACTTATATTTCAAAATAGAAAACAGAAATCGGAATTTATGTTTAATTTTAAAAATGAACAAGTTTTTAATAAAAAAAATAATTGTTTAATTGGCGGAGATATATACGACACGGACAAATTTATTATTTCTAAAGACATGTATGTTAATAGATTAACTAAAAATAATTGTAAAGAATTGGGAATTACGAGATTATTAGTTAAGTGTATAGATGATAATTCTAAAAAAATTATACACATGAAGTATTTAGAAGAAGATGACAAAATATACATAGACGATACGGAAAATTTATCAGCTCGTAGTTTTATGACATTAATTATACGAAAAAACGATAGTCCTATAGACGAATACGAACAAAGGCAATTAGCAGAGTTATTCAATGAGATGTTAAATAAATATCGCAAAGAGTATAACTCATTGTTTTTAGCAAATTATAGAGAAAGTTCGGATATCTCGAGAAAAAGGATTAGCTTTTCGTTAGTATATAATTTGGTAAAACATATATTATATACTAAGATGTGACTACTTTATAATTTCTAATAAAGTCATACATGTCTCCAATATACACGTTATGTTTTTTTTGATGCTTATCTTTGAGATAATTTAATTTATTCATATTTCTAAAACAAAAATTCCCATCTAAGATGTTTATGAAAAATACTTTCTTATTTTTTATTAAACATTTACATTTATATTGAGAATTTATAAAATGATATACTTCTTTTAAGCTTCTAATTTGAAACCCTCCGTCATCACATATAAATTTTAAATTAAAAAGATATATATAGTTTTTTGTTTCTAATAAATAATCAAAGTTTTCAGAGTATTCAAATGAAATGTCATTCCAATTTGATATTTCTTTTTTTAGTTTATCTGTGCTCACTAACACATTCATATGCAAATCAAGTCTAAAATTATTTCCAGCTAATTTATTTATCTGAAGTCCAAATTTTATAATTATACTTTCTTGGTACTTTTCGCATTCATTATGTTTTCCGGAAGAATACCAATCTTGCTTTTTTCTCCATGATTTTGTTTGAAACTTAGAAGATGTTAAGTTGCCCAATTCAAGAATATTATTAATATAAAATAAATTTATATAGTCATTGGCGTTAAATAGAATACTGAAGCACATATTTAAGTGTATTTAATTGTAATATTAATGTAAAAAAATCAACTTTTTTATGAGATTATGTGCTAAAAACAAGCACTTGCTAATTAGTCTATAGACATTTTTTTTGATTTATGTGTGGCTATCTTTGTAAGCTTTAAATTCGGCCGATAGTTCTTCTAATTTCTTAGATAGGTATTGAACGGCTCCTAATAAAGTGTTAGTTATTTCTCTATTGCTGACAGATTTAAAATCTTCAATTCCATTACGTTCTTCAGTGTTCACGGCTACCGGTATGACTTCTTCAACTTCTTGAGCTATAAGACCCGTATGTGTGATTTTCTGACCTATGTAATTATACTTAGTTAGTTTGAGATTCATAATATTATCATAAGTCTCCTTTAAAGAAACTTCTTCAAAGTTTTCTTTTACTCTACGATCGGATGTTTCGAACAATTGTTCTACATATAGGGTTTCCTTACTCAGTCTCATACATTCAGTCATTACCCCGTTAGTCATCAAATTAACTACAAAATTAGCATCTTCCGAGGCTGAGGTAATATCAGTAGCGACAACTCCAACATTTCCGTATTCTATATTAGAATTTATGGAATTTTCAATCTTAAAAGACATTCCAACTCCAAGTCCGTTAGCCGGAGTTCCAGACGTCGTACGTGTGATAGCTAACGGATTACCTTGCGTGTCAACGACAGCGCTATCATAAGTTAGATTTAGACTGTTCATAGAAATAGAATTAATCCCACTAATATCTTTAGACGAATTCAATACAAGAGCTTTGCTGGCCTCCGCAGTTCCAGGGGTGGTATCCACATAGTTCAGCTCTGTGGCAGTTGACGTAACCAACACACCGTTTAGCTTAAGACCTTTATCGGTTCCGTTGTGGACAGCGATGTTAACACTGTTAGAAGCCGTGATAGATAGATTGTTGCTGTCATCCATAGTAAAGTCAGCCTTGCTGGTAGGAGCGTCGGTGGCGTTATCATTATAGGTAAGCCGTAAGACATTACCGGCGGACTCATTTATCTGTAGTCCAAATAATAGAGAAGTAGTGTTAATTCCCACATTACCCGTAGTGTTAATATTTTCGGCAGTCAAATCGTCAGCGGAGAAAGTAGACACATTAATAGTATCAGCCGAAAGAACATTAATGTTGTCAATATCGCGGTTGGCATCCATCACCATAGCTTTGCTGGCCTCTACCGTCCCGGGAGTGGTGTCCAGGTAGTTTAGCTCCGTGGCTGTGGAGGTTACGAGCACGCCAGCTAATTTAAGACCCACACTGCTTCCGTTGTGCCCAGCAATATTGAAACTATCACTACTGTGGATAATGGTCTCCTCGCCACTGGAATTTATTGTTAGTTTGCCGTCAGAACTCATAGTCATATCCGCGTAATTAACCGCACTGCCATTGCTGTCATCGTAGGTAAGACGAAGCACATCACCAGTAGAACTATTAATTTCTAACTTCTTAGAAGGAGCGGACGTACCAAGACCCATCAGGCCTACATTTGTAAGACGCATGGTTTCAGCACCCGCGTTGTAGAAACGAAGTTCATCGTTATCATCACCAGCAGCAGTTTCTGCAGTAATTTTGGTATCTTGGTCAACATCAGTGACACCGCCAAGACTACCCCAGGAGTTGCCAGCGCCAAATCCTTCGAACTGTGACGTTTCATCGTTGTAGCGAATCTGGCCAAGAACACCTACCGGTCTCTCACTGGTGTCGCCAACTGGAATACGAAGGGAGGGGCCGTCTACTACAACGTTAGACGATAGAGTAGTATCTCCGACAACTGTAAGGTCCTCTCCGATATTAACATTCTTAGCCACGCCAACACCGCCGTCAACTACAAGCGCGCCAGTAGTCGGACTGGTGGACTGTTCTGTGCTATTCATATTGAATGTTCCTTCGACTGTTAAATCGCCAATAATATCAGCATCACCTTTAAGATTAAAATAACCATCTCCATTTTCTTCTCCTACGTATAAAGCTTTTTTAATACCAGCACCTCCGTTTACTACAAAAGCACCGCTGTCAGCGTTAGTAGCGTTAGTTAGATTTGTGATTTTTTGAATACCTCCAACATTTAAATTCTTAGCAATTCCAACACCGCCAGCAGTTGTAATCGCACCCGTAGATACGCTTGTAGATTCCGATGTGGAGATTGATGTTAGGGTGGAAGTAGAAAGACCAATAATATTACTAATATTTCTATCGGCATCCAAAACAAGAGCTTTGCTCGCTTCCGCAGTTCCAGGGGTAGTATCCACGTAGTTTAACTCCGTAGCGGTAGAGGTTACGAGAACGCCGGCTAATTTAAGACCCGTTGTGCTACCGTTGTGACCGGCAACATTCAGACTGTCGCTACTGTGAATAGTAGTCTCATTACCACTAGAATCTAAAATTAGATTACCACTTTCATCAATATTCAAATCAACATAATTAACAGCGCTCCCATCGGTGTCGTTATGGGTAAGACGAAGAGCGTCGCCAGTGGCACTATTAATTTCTAACTTCTTATTAGGATTAGTAGTTCCAAGGCCCAGCAAGCCAGAGCTTGTTAGTCGCATGCTCTCCAGGCCGGCATTGTAGAAACGAAGTTCATCATTGTCATCGCCGGCCGCGGTTTCGGCAAGAATCTTTGTGTCCTGGTCAACATCACTTACCCCGCCGAGACTACCCCAAGAGTTGCCAGCTCCAAAGCCTTCAAACTGAGAGGTCTCGGAATTGTATCTAATCTGACCTAATTCGCCAACAGGTCGAGCATCGGTATCTCCAACTGGAATACGAAGAGAAGGACCATCAATATCTACATTACCATCAACATTTAAGTTCTGTCCAACATTCAAACTCTTAGCGATACCGACACCACCAGCAACTTTAAGAGCACCAGTGGTAGGATTGGTAGAATCGGTTGTATTTTCTATATTTTGAGGGACAGTCATACTTAGCTCGCTATCTAACTCCATGATTTTAACACCGGGCACTCCGTCTTCCGCGCCTGTATTCCACTGGAATCCTGTAGAAGTCTTCATAGAAGTATAGTTTGTGTCCATAGAAATAAATGAATAATCATTTACGTCTGCGCTAGAAAGAACAACACCGCTTGTGGTGGTAGTACCGACGGCAACGATATCTCCAGTGAGGGATAAATCATTAACATTACTAATATTTCTATCGGCATTTACAACAACAGCTTTGCTGGCTTCTACGGCTCCAGGGGTCGTATCTACATAGTTTAATTCCGTAGCCGTGGAAGTGACGAGCGTTCCGGCTAATTTGAGACCCGTTGTGCTTCCATTATGACCGTCAATGTTCAAACTATCACTGCTATGAATGATAGTCTCCTCACCACTGGAATTAATTGTTAGTTTGCCGTCAGAACTAATAGTCATATCCGCGTAATTGACAGCGTTGCCATCCGCATCATTATATGTCATACGAAGAACATCACCAGTAGAACTATTAATTTCTAACTTCTTAGAGGGAGTAGTAGTGCCGAGACCAAGCAGACCAACATTAGTAAGACGCATCGTTTCAGCGCCAGCGTTGTAGAAACGCAGTTCGTCGTTATCATCGCCTGCTGACGTCTCTGCTAAAATACGGGTATCCTGATCTACATCAGTGACACCACCAAGACTACCCCAGCTGTTTCCTGCGCCAAATCCTTCAAATTGAGACGTTTCGTTGTTATACCGGATTTGACCAAGAACTCCAACAGGTCGCTCGCTTGTGTCGCCTACTGGTATGCGTAGAGAAGGGCCTTCTACCGTAAGGTTTCCACTGTAGTAGGTATCACCAGCAACCGTAATATTACCGCCGACGGTCAAATTCATACCAATTCCAACACCGCCATCAACAACAAGAGCACCAGTTGTTGTGCTGGTAGATTGGGTTGTGTTGTTCATGTTAACAACGCCTTCAACATCAATACCACCAAGAATATCAGCATTACCCTTAAGATTGAAGTATCCATCGGCCGGTGTGGTTATTGTGGTAGTCGTGGTCACCCCGGCAACGTATGTTGATTGAACTATTCTAACATTCTCATCATTTCTGGAGACAACTACTATTTTATTTAGGCTTGGAGAATAAGCAAACTCTTGGTAATCTACGTTGGGTATGCCTGTGTAGGACGTCCATGTTATACCATCGGAACTTGTAATTAATGTTTTAGCTCCTTGATACCCAACGGCGACGAATTGATTAATAGCAGAAACCCACTGCATATCTTTCCATCTGTAGCTATCTAACTCAGGTATAGGAGTTTCGTCAATGGTAAGCATTAGGTTCCATGTTAAACCGTCTGTAGAACTGTAAGAACCGTTCATACCCTTTATTATAAATTTATTTAATGTTGGGGAGTATGCTACGTTTTCGAAATTGTCTTCAGAAGGATGCGCTTGATGAGTCCATGTAGTGCCGTTAGAAGAAGTAGCGTATGCTCCAAAATCTCCAACTAGGACGAATTTATTTATAGTCCCGGCCGCCCATATAACTTGAGTGTACGCTTTTCCGGTCAATCTTGTTTCTGTCCACGAGTTGCCATCTGTGCTGGTTAATATTACATTTTTTCCGACAGCGACTAATCTGTTTAGAGTAGAAGAGTATGCTAATTTTAAGTCGCCAGAATTAGAATATACAGCGTTAGTGCCAGCATCCACAGTCGTCGGGGTTGAATTATATGTCCATAAAGAACCATTAGCACTGGTAGCTGTTATAAATTTAGAGCTGGAAGTATTTGGATTAAAATATTTACCGACAGCTACGTATTTAGTTAACCCCGAGGCATATACTACGTCAAATAATTCTGTATTATTGGTATCTAAAACTTCTGTAACAGAGACATTCATTATTCTATAATTAGGTGCATTTGTGCTGTAATAGGCTATGGCTGTAAATTTATTTAGTTGCGGGCTCCATGCAATAGCTGAGAACAATGTGGTAGTGTTAGGGGTCGCGTAAGAGCTCCAAGATATACCATCTTTACTAATCATTAATCTATTAGTGCCTGATTTAGCAACCGCCACAAACATTGAATATTCGGGCGACCATACAACACTAACCCAACTATTGGAAGTTGGAAGAACGACACCAGTCCAGTTAATACCATCTGAACTATACATAACATCAAATGCACTTCCAGAGTTTGACCCACTTGATACCACTACGAATTTACTTAATAGAGGACTCCAACATATAGAACACCATTGAGAAGTACCATCGCCTACAGCATTTCTGGCAGTCCAGTCAATACCATTAGGACTGGTAATTATGTGGTTAGAACCAAAGCCTTGTCCGTTAACAGCTACAAATAAAGATAACTCCGGACTCCAGCACACATCTAACCACTGAGTGTTAGAAGTAAGAGGATTTGTTCTGGATGTCCATGTAATGCCATTAGAACTTGTCATAATGGAGTTGGCTCCAGCATCTATTGATAAAGAAACAAACAAAGAAAGCTGAGGACTCCAACATACAGTATACCATTGCATTAGTTCATTAGCAGACGTTCTGGCTGTCCATGTAATACCATCAGGACTTGTCATTACTCTGTTTGTCCCTGTCATAGCAACTGATACGAAGAGGGATAGCTCAGGACTCCAGCACACATCATACCATTGATTATCACTAGGAGGATTTCTGGAAGTCCAAGAAGTGCCATCGGCACTGGTCATTATTTGACTAATACCACCTCCGTTAGAAATTGCTACATAAATTCCTAACTCAGGACTCCAGCAAATATTACGCCATGAGCTGGTATCGTCAGCAGATGCGGACATTACCGAAGTTAAAGACGAATCTGAGTATTCACCCACGCTGGTACTCGACCAACTACTACCGTCCGCACTGTGTATGATATTTTTCCCTTCAGAAGAAGAACCGACCACAACGAATTTACCATCAGTTTCAGACCAAGTCATGCCAAGCCATGCGTTGTCTACTTTAGAAATATTTGAAGGTGTTATGTCAGTCCAACTACTACCTAAAGGCGTGCCTCCTGTAGTAGTGGTAGTGGTCGTCTCCTCTCCTTCCTCACCGACATATAGAGCTTTCTTGATACCAGCACCGCCGGCAACTACAAGAGCGCCACTGTCGGCATTGGTCGCATTAGTAGTGTTTAATAGTTCAGTGACACCGCCTACATTTAAATTCTTAGCAATGCCAACCCCGCCAGCCGTAGTAATCGCACCAGTGCTTACGCTGGTGGAATCATCGGTGGAGACGGATGTTAGAGTAGAAGTCGAAAGAACATTAACATTGCTAATATTTCTATCAGCATTCAATACAAGAGCTTTACTCGCTTCCGCAGTGCCGGGAGTCGTGTCCACATAGTTCAATTCCACAGCGGTAGAAGTCACAAGAACATTGTTTAGCTTTAGACCAACAGTGGATCCATTATGGCCAGCGATGTTGAAATTATCACTACTGTGAATAATAGTTTCATTGCCACTTGAGTTAATTGTTAGTTTGCCATCCTCGTCAATGGTCATATCGGCGTATTCAGTAGCAGTGCCGGTGTTGTTGTCGCGGGTTAGACGAAGTACATCACCAGTGGCGGAGTTAATCTCTAACTGTTTAGAAGGCGCGCTGGTATTTACACCAATGGTACCGACAGTGGACACGTTACGAATTCCACTTGTATCTTTATTCAAATCTAAGACAACAGCCTTTAAAGCCTCAGCGGAACCTACGGTGGTATCTACATAGTTTAACTCCTCAGCAGTGGAAGTAATTAGTGTACCGTTAAGTTTTAATCCGGTGGTCGAACCGTTGTGGTTAGGGATATTCACAAGATTAGAAAACGCAGAAATGTTAAGGTCGCCAGACGGGTTAGTAGAGATGGTAGAAATGTTGCTGTTAACCCCGTCATATAGGTTAAGAGAATCCTGTGTGTATGATTTCTTAGAGGTGATATTAAGCATCTTATCATCATAAGCCATAGAAGAGGCAGGTAATAATTCGCTAACTTGAGTAGTGGAGGACCAATTAATAGATAGTTTTTCAGTTCCAGCAATTTGAGCGTGTTGGACGTAAATAGGATACCAGCTGTCGGCTACAAGAGGAATTGTTGTAGTTTGGAGATTGTTATTATCTCCCTCGGTCCAAGCTACTTTTACTAATTCATTATTAATCCAAAGTCTAAATTTGTCGTTAGAAGACACAGTAAAAATGTAATTTTCAGTGTAAAGGGGTTTAATATAGCCCCAAATTTCCATAGAATAGTTTTCAGTGACGCCAGTAGCGGGCTCGTAATCAGTAAAATTTATTTCATCAATGATATCGGCTTTGATAACGCGACCAGTGAAATCTGTGTTGGAATACACTCTCATCTTTAGGCCTCCAAGATTAAAAGCATCTAAAGGAACACCGTTTACGGAGAGACTTGCAAGATCGGTGTGTCCGGTCACTTTAAGACCAGTTAAATCACCAAGACTCGTCACATTAGGCTGGGCGGCGGTTTGAAGAGTGCCGGTTAAGTTGTCAGCCGTTAGATTTCTAATATTTCCAATATCACGGTTAGCGTCTACTACGAGTGCTTTACTCGCCTCAGCCGTACCAAGAGTATTCACATCAACATAATTTAATTCAATAGCGGAAGAAGTTACGAGAGTTCCATTTACTTTAATATAGTCAGCCTCAAGAGTATTAATACCGACAATGTCTTTATTCTCATCTAACACAAGGGCTTTATTAGGATAAGCCTGGCCAAGAGTGTCGACATCGACATAGTTTAATTCAATAGCAGAAGAGGTTACGAGGGTGCCATTTACAGTAAGATTATCGGTTTCAAGATTAGTTAGGCCGACGATAGAATTGTTAGAATCCGTAATAAGAGCTTTACCAGGCTCCGCAGTGCCAGGAGTGGTATTTACATAATTTAATTGATTGGCAGATGAGGTGACCAAATCCCCGCCAAGAGTGAGTCCAGTGTCTACGCCATTGTGTTCAGCAACTACAAGATTGTTATTAACCGTTAAACCTTCAAGAGTTCCAAGACTTGTAATATTAGGCTGAGCCGGGGTTTGGAGAGTACCGGTAATGTTAGTAGCAGAAATCCCAGCTAATCCTGTAATTACGTTGTTTAAATCGGAATAAACTAAGTAGGTAAAATTGGTACCTGTGTTGAACATCAACTTATTGGTGTCTGCATTGGTAATCACTTCTCCGCGAAAATTTTCGGCATTGGCGATTTGAGACTGAGTTAGATTTTTAATTAAAACCATATCTTATTATTCTAACTAATATAAATATATAAACATATTATCTTAAAAAAATAAATCGTAGTTATTTTCTATTTAAAAAAAATAAAATTATAAACGTGCATGGCGTTTAGTCATCATCAGAATCCCAAAAGATTACTTCTACTTCTTTACTAATTGGTTGAAAGTCTTCAAATAAATCAATCTGAGATTCTTTAAACTGATCCTCGCTAATGACATCCATAAATTTTTCTATTTCAAAATCAGATAATTCTTCTTTCTGCTGAGTTGTGTCAAGATATTCTGGCTCCCAATCGCCATCTTCAAATGTAGGGGTAAGCTGGCTGTAAGCAAATTGATCTCCACTTACTTTAGTAAAATATTCTTCGACATCCCAGTCATCCATGTCTTTAATTTGGACCTCTGTAAATAAATCTCCGGTTAAAAGGCAAGCACTTGTTTCTATTTCGTCTAAAGACAAATTAGGCAGTTGTTGGTGTTCTTCTACGGGCGGAGATGACTTCTTTTTTTTCATATTCTTTTTTAAAGGCTTCTTTACATTAATTTTTTTATCCAATACGGACACTTCTAATGTGGGAAGAAACTTCTTAATTGGTTTAATTTTCTTATTTTCAGGTTTAATTTTCTTATTTTCAGGTTTATTAATGTTTAAATATTTCTTATTAATCATAAATTGTAATTCATATTCGTTGACACTGGCGTTCATGATAAGGGCCCTTCAATCTATATAGTATATATAAAAATTCAATTTTAAATGGCTCGGATACTGTCTAATTCCTCTAATATGGCCTTAAAAGGAGGGCTGGGCTTGGTCTTCAAAATACGTCTCTCTAAACGGCCTAATTTTGTATTGAAATCTAATACAACAGTCTTTTTCCACGACTTAGCACTGCCATATTTGTCTTTATACTTATCCATTAAATCTTTCTTTTCGCTATTAAATTTAGACTTCTCTTGGAATATAAGCTTCTTATTTACCTTATCTTTCAATATATATAGCCACTTTAATAAATCCATTCGAGAGTTTAGAAACTTATCAATATCATCCTCTTTCCAAAATCTTCTATAAGACTCGAGACAAAAAATACACGGTAGTGTAAATTGAAGAGAGCAGAAAAACATTTTATAGTGTTTGCGGATGCTTATATGACATTTATTTTTAGCGTCCAATTTTACTGGATAATTCATACCGACGTAAAATAAAGTTTTCCAGAAGTGAGGGCCCCATAATTTAGGGTTAATTCCATTGGGGCTTGATAAATTTTCCATAATTGTCTATATTATTAACAAAAAAAAAGAGATTAATTAATTAACAAAAGTTTAAGCAGTCGCTTTCTTACTCTTCTTACTGCGCTTACTTTTCTTACTCTTCTTACTCTTCTTGCTACCAGCGCCGGCTTTACCTTTTTTAGCGCCAGCAGACGGAAGAATTTTATACATACCAGTTCCACATTTGGAGCACTTGCCTTTCATAGCCGGACGGCCATTCTTCATCTTTACCTGAGTCGCATCTTTCATCTCTCGCTTATTCTTACATTTTAGACAGTAGCCTTCAACCATTTTATTAAATTTAGTATAAAGAAAGTTATATTATAATATGAATTTTTTTATATATAAATATTATTTATTAAAAAAATAAACAAACAATTTATTACTTCTTGCAGGAGACCCACAAGTTCTCTTTTACAGCGCGATGGCCGGAAGATAACTTACATTCATCAACATTAAAGTCTTTAGACTTTTTAACTTCTAGGCCGTCAGGAGTAGTGTAAATTATTTTTTTGATATTAATATTTTCCATATTGTTCTCAATGTAGCAGGCACAATGCCTACAGGGGGCAGAATTGCCCAAACGCAGCCTCTTAGGTGAAAGCCTAATGACAATTAATATCTTCTTACGGCTTTTCTCCCAGTTCTTTAATTTCTTACCATAATATTTGGTCAAACAACTAATCTCGGCGTGTTTGCTAAATGGATAAGAATCGGTTTTATGATACTCGTTAATGCCGTAAGATAAAATCGTGGAAAACTCATCCACTAAGATAGCAACATGGAAACGCTCAGAACGATTGGTTTTTGAATTAATATCCATAAGAATCTTATCATATACATTATCATCCATATATACCTTCTCCGCAGATAACATATCTTTTAAAGGCTGAATACCGAAAATCATACTGAGTATTTATTATTATAAAACAAAATTCAATTTTAATATAGATACATTGTAGAATGTTAGCACCGCTACTGGCTTTCATAGTCTATATTGTATATACAGTAGGTGCCTTATATATACAATTTATCAGAAATAACTGCTACGATATGATTGAAAATTTTAAAAAAATATGCCAATTCCATATACACTCAGATAGAGCAAATCACCTATTCACCCCATTAGAAATAGAAAGTCTGTCCAAAGAAATAATCAAAAGTGGGAACCAGTATAAAAATAGTATAGTGGGGAACCAGGCGTGGTCGGAAGAAGATGACGCAGAAAACATGAAAAAATTATTCAAAATAGCAGATGACTTGAATTACATAACCATACAAACATCCGCACATAATTTAGAATTCATAGTAGTATACCTCATCATACAAAGAACTAAATTAAGAAATATAAATAAATACTTTGACAATAAATCTTTAGATAAAGCAAAAAAAATAAATCAAATACTATTTATTATATGCTTATCAGAAGCAACTATATATCAGGCCATTGTATCATTTCTTACGACTATACTAATTTTAAAAGTCTTTTACAACCAAAATCAATAACTTCCAGTAAATCATCAACATCAGAAATTATACTATTGATATTGTTTTTGTCCAGAATCTTGTATTTAGAACATTTAATTAATTTATCGTGTTCTTTTATTACGTTATTAACATAAACGGACATTGATTTTTTTACACCATCGGCTAAATTCATACTATTATACACGTGATATTTACATATTAATTTTTGAAGAGATAGTGTTAGCACTATCATCTTATCATTTAACTTAGACACTCGGCGGGACATCTTTACCTCTTCAATATGAGCTTTCAATACGAAATAGAGACTAAACATGATGATGATAATTGATAGCTATACATATTTAAATATTTTCAATTTTTTTATAAAATCAATACAACTCTAATTGGACATTATCCAATCTCCCAAATTATCAAAATAATCAACGCGATCGCCAAAGAATATTTTAATTTCATTCTCAGTCAAAATATCATGTAAAAGATTATACTTACGATGATTAGACAGAAGCTTGTCTTCTAAAAATTTATTCACACAAAGAGCATATTCTACTTTAAAATGATTATTTAACATTAACTCATACTCTCTTTTTAGCGACGGGGACGCCCATAGTTTTGTCTCAACACTCCCTTCTTTTATTTGTTCTTTCTTCTCCAATATCTTTAAAATTTTTACATTATCTTCTTTTTCTATGATATAAGCTTCGTCTGGGCAACGAAATAATTTAATATTATAATTAACACTCATATATTTCTTTAGACCAGATTGGCAAACATACGTAATTTTTTTATCTCCAAAATCTTTAGAATACATATAATTTCGTTTAGCTTTTGACGATTTATCAATAATTGTCTTAGCGTATCCGAGTAGATTCATAGTTAGCTCATTATTTGTTTTTTCTTCAAAAGCAAGACCTAATTTGTTGGTATTACAACCACCAGCGCCCAGCCCTTTTTTAATAGTTAATTTACTAAAAGCTTTATTCATATCGTTCATTCTTTACAATAGCTAATTTATTCAATTTTTTACTAATTTAAAATTGATTTATAATAAATTCATATACAAATATGGAAGAAATTACAGAAAACATTAATAATTTGTCTATAGACAATAAAAAACCGTTAAAGCCGTTTCTTAAATGGGTTGGTGGGAAATCCCAAATTATAGACGAGATAGAAAAACATATGCCGTTAGAAATAAATAATTATAGAGAAATATTTGTAGGGGGCGGTAGTGTTTTGATAAGATTTATGGAAAAAATAGAAAATAAAGAAATAGTAGTAAGAAATAATATTTATGCGTATGATATAAATGAAGCTCTCATAAATGTATATAAGAATATTCAACAAAATGTAGATATCTTTATTCAAACTATAAAAAAAATAATAGAAGAATTTAAAGAAATACCATTGGATGCTGGTAAATTAACATTGAATAGAAAACCAAATGACATACAAACTGCTAAACTTTTAAGAGAAAATTATTATTACTGGATTAGAAATAATTATAATAAAATGTCTAAAGAAGATAAAAAGAGTCCGGATGGCTCTGCTATGTTTGTATTCTTAAACAAAACATGTTTTAGAGGCCTTTGGAGAGAGAGTAAAAACGGATTTAACGTGCCTTACGGGAATTACGCAAATCCAGAAATTATAAATGAAATCCATATAAAAAAAATAAGCAACCTCATCCAGAACGTCAGATTTGAACACATGTCATTTGAACAGTCTATACAAACAGCAGAATCTGGTGACTACTTATACATGGATCCGCCATACGCACCCACCACAGAAAACTCGTTCATAAGCTACTCAGTAGGCGGATTTGATAATAAATCACATAAAGCTCTATTTGGATTAATACATGATTTAAAGAATAAAGACATAAAAATGACTATGAGTAATTCAAACGCCGATATAGTATTAGACGAATTCAAAAAAGAGCAATACAAGATTACGCACATAACGGCAAAAAGAGCGATAAACTCTAAAAACCCAGGAAAAAAGGCAGTGGAGCTCATTATTAACAACTTCTAAAAAAATACAAACCAGTCTTTAAACCAGTGAGTATTCTTTTTTTTACACATACAAACACTATGACATGTAAGGAAACATCATTTACTTGCGAGCGCGCTTGTTCTTGCGAATCAAATCGCTGGCAAGCTCCTGAGCACGCTTCTTCACAAGACGGCGAGTAATCACGATTTGACGGAGCTCGCTGAGGGTCTCGCGGGAGAAAAGAGGGTTGGAGATGGCAGAGAGGTCGGCCAAATCAACTTCTTCGCTCTCGGTCAACTTCACAGCGGTCTCGGCTTCCTCGTAGATATCCTCAACTTCCTGGGAAAACACGTGGTATTGCTCAACATGGGCCTCAAGGATTGTATCGAAAGCAAGGTTGCTCGCGTTAATCATCTCAAGGAAGGTGGCGTCCATTTTTGAATGGTAGGTGGTCAGTCTAATGCGTTGGCAGTAGGATAACACTTAAGAACTGCCATTTTCAACTTTTTTTAGTATATAGAAATAATAACGAGTGTGGAAAAAATAAAACAAATACAGCACTAATTATTCTTTAGGCTTTCTATCTCGCAAATTATAGCTATGCTTCTTAATCTTACACCCATTGGCGAGCAAATTAACTTTAAGGCGTTTCTCCATTAACTTCATCTTCTTATCATAAATCTTAAGAGCAAGCTTAGCTAACTTCAATTCGTTTGACATATTATAATACACTTCTTCCAAAGCCAACAATTTAACTTCCATCTCAGAATAATTAGCTTCCAAATCGGCGATATAGCGACCAGGATATTGAAAACTACTACCCTGCATAATAGCAAAACTATCAGCGTCAGTGTAAGCTTGAATCTGCTCTACGGTCTCAATACTATCGTCCTCAACATAAGTAATTGTCTTACGATTATCTCGGCTATGAAAACAACCCATGATTCAACAGATAAGTATTGGAGCAGTTGGGGCCTTATATATAATTATTCTATTAATTATTCAATTTTATTTAGATTTTCATATTGAAAAAAGTTAATTTTTATATCTACATACAACTATATTGATTTCTTAAGACTAAAGAAAAAATAGTTTCGTTAAGTTGTTTATTAATAATGATAAATATAAAGAGTTTGATGAACGACTCGGAGAGATGGGGAATAGAATCGCGTTATTGGAAAATAAGTAAGAAAACAACCGACCGAGTAGTAATTACTTTATTTTCTTTAGACTTACGCATAAAGACTTATATGGTTTAGAATAACCAATTTGAATTAATATACGAGTATATACATAAAGAGAATAAATATGACTTGTATTTATCTTATTCAGCCAGCTGAATTAAGCGGAACCAACAGATTTAAGGTTGGGATGTCAGCAAAGTATATTGATAGAATTAAAAGCTACGGCGCCGACGTCAGGGTTATTGGAGTCTTTGAATGTAAGAAAATAAGAGAAGTTGAAAAAGAGCTAATTGAAGAGCTTAATAAAAAAGATAATGTTAAAGTTATTAAAGGGAAAGAATACTTTGAAGGCCCGGAAAGTGTAATTTACAACACTTTCGCAGAAGTCGCAAATAAATATAAAAAAGAGCAATATGAAGAAGAAGAAGTAGCATTAGTTCTTGATGAATTGTTAGGAAAAGTTGAAGAGAACGTTAGACAAGAACAAGCGGACCCGATGGGGGAAATTAGAGAGAAGATTAGAAAAGAAGTAGAAGCTGAGATTAGAGAAAAAGTAGAAGAAGAACTCAGAGAGAAGATTAGAAAGGAAGTGGAAACTGAAATTAGAAAAGAAGTAGAAGCCGAGCTTAGAGAAAAAATTAGGGAAGAGATTGAAAAAGAATTAGAAGAAGAAAAAATTAAAAAAGAAGAGGAGGATAGAAAAGAAAATGAATTGAAAAAAAAACTTAAATGTTTTCAAAATAAAGATTTCAAATGTTGTATTTGTAAATATTCAGCCAGGGATAATTATGATTTAGAAAAACATTTAAATACCAAGAAACATATACAAAATATTTTAGACAATAATGCTTGTGAATATTGCTTTAAATCTTATTCAAATTTAGGAAATAGAAATAGACATATGTCTTCATGCGAATACAAGCCGTTTTAATTAAAATAAATATTGGATGAACATATATATTTTTTTTTGTATTAGAGAGTTGATAAATTAGTAGTATAGTCTTTGACCATTGGATCTGACAACCATGCCTTCATTTAAGGTATAACTCATTTTTTAATTTAGCGTAGCGCAAATTATCATTATATGCAAATTTCTATCGAATTGTTGAGTTTTGAAGAGGTATATGATATAGATATATGAGGAGCAGTAAAGGAAGAAAGAAACTTACATATAAAGTGTTATATTGTAATTAAATACCAAAACTATTTATTTTTTTTTGAGTTATTGATACGTAAGTATAGCATGGGTATATTCAAAGACCAGATTATGATGATGGCATTATTTATTTTAAATAATAGATTTATATTATATATAGCTCTATGACGTTTAAATGCGAAGCGTGTAAATATAATACTGATATTAAATGTAATTATCAAAAGCATTTAAAAACCATTAACCACAATAATAAAATTAAATTAGAAAATAATTGCGAATTTTGCTTTAAAAGTTTTAACAATAAATGGAATACAAAACGGCATATGCAAACATGTAAAATAAAGAAAAATTTAGACGCAAGTAATCAAACCGCGGAGAATATTAAAAACCAGATCGCGGATACTATTCATAACACTAATAACACAAATAACACAAACATAGAAAATCTAAATATTAATATCAATCTCCCGCCTATGGAAGATCATTATAAAAAGTTTTATGTGATGGAGTTTGAAGATTTGTTAAAGACCTCTATTAGCGATTATGTGCGAACTGAAATGAATAATCAGTTAAAGTTTGAGAATTGCGATTTTATGGATTTTATTGAAGATATTACTAATAAAATTAGATATAAGTTTTCAGACCAAAATAGCCGTCTTGTTAATTTTGGTGGCTATGAAGAATGTAGTAAGTGTGAAATAAATGAAGACGGCACTGTTGTGTCTGCTTGTAGAGAACACAAGATTAGCCATTTGGAAGGTGTTAAATTAATTGTTGAAATACTTACGCGAAATCATAAGAATAATATTTGTATTACAAGTCTAAAGAAATTCTATAATGATAAAGGAGAAATCCTTATTAAGCATAAAAACGCGTTATACAACCTTGGTATTCTTAATAAAGCGTTAGAAGAATCTACTAATGGCTTTATGGTCAAATACGATAAAGATGACGTTGTCGCTAACGAATTTATTCTACCAATGTATGAAGAATTCTTTAAAAAATTTAAGAATGCCATTGATTTATATAGACGACAAATGACTCGTAAATAAATGTATTAATTATTTGTGGTTTTGATATTTATTTTTTGTCTAAAGAAATAATAGTATTGTTTGCTCATAAATCGGGAGCGGTGTATTTTATAATTTCTTTAGACCATTTCAGCTTTTATTTTTTCTTAAATAAGTAATAGTAATCGCGATCTATAGATTTTATAATTTCTCCATGCTCTAACCGATTCTTATTGTTTTCTAACAAATCGCGAGTATTGTTTTCTACATATTTGTTATGTTTTGTTTATTTTTTGCTTAAAGAAATATTAATATTAGTATATTAACAATGCGACTATCATATATTCATCACGCGAGCAGTGCTCTATTATTTCTTTATTCTAACTTAGTAAATGCTTTAGATATCACCGTTCTTAATAAATGTCCGTGGGCTATGGATATTTATAATCATATTCCAAGCACTCGCCGGTGGGACCATGTTTGTAAAAGAATGCCCAGCGGTGCCGAGTGTAATTTTTCTATACCTGGGGATAGGTGGGAGTCTGGTTTAATTAAAAATCTTCTAACGGAGCAGGCTACTTTATTTGAATTTAGTAAAACTAATCAAGGTGTTTGGTATGATATTTCTGTAATTCCTCCAGGTAGCGGTAATTGTTTTAGCTGGGAGGATTGTTTCAATAAAAGTAAAAAAAGAGGTTTTAACGATGCTTTAAATGTTCTGGTTGACCAAAGAAATATTAAGCGAAATAGTAGATGTAAAAATTTATTCTGTCGCAATGAGAGATGTCAGGACGCTTACTTGTTTCCATACGACGATACTAAAACTCATTTTTGTGAATTAGGCGTAAAGTTTAGATTAGAGTATTGTTAATATACTGATGCGATTGAATTATTATTTTTTTTTTAATTAAGTATTTTAATTAATTAAAATATACACATAGCTATGTTTTCTAAATTCTTTTCAAAGTATTTTACTCATAAGTCTGATATTAATGGGCTTAAAGAAGTTAAGACTGTTCGTTATGTAAGAGTTGATGAATATCCTTTTCAAGTTGTTAAAGACGGTATTAACGACGTCAATAATAATATCTATGATATTAAAGAAAGTATTAATAGTCTTAAGAAAGTAATTGACGATAAAGATTTGGAGATTAAGAGACTAAAGAATAAATATCAGGTTCTGAATCTTAAGCATGCTACTTTACAAAGCGAGTTTAACAAGCTACAAAAGCCCGAATACTATCCCAACAAGAAGATTAAAAAAAATTGAAATTTATTTATTCTATATACTTACAAGAATAACGTTAGAATATGATTTCTACTATTCGCAAATTTTATACTAAAAGCTACTCTATTAAAGAATATAATAATCTATATATGAAACAGACGACTGAACGAGTCAATAGAGAATTAGATATGCAGGCTAACGCAATCAAAGCTATGGTTGGAATTACAATTTCTGGATTCACCGGAATGTATATCCACTCTACTTATATGTTTAAACAAGTTGATAAAAAATTTGAACAAGTTGATAAAAAATTTGAGCAAGTTGATAAACGTATGGATATGATGGAATCTGACATTAAAGACATTAAAAAAACTATGACTGAAATCCTCATTGCTATAAAAAAATAATATGTAAATTATTTTATATATATTTTATTTTTTTGAATTCATTTCTTTAAGAATACTTTTAATCTCTCCAACTTCTTTTTCTAAATGTTCAAATCTTTTATCCACCTGTTCAAATTTTTTATTATTATCATTTTTAATATCATTCATATGAACATAAAGCCCTCCAATACTTCCAAATACTAAAGTGGCCGCGCTGAATATTACCTTGTTTTGCATATCTATCTCTCTTTGTAATCCTTCTTTAAATGTGTCTAATTCTCTAAAGAACTCTTTTTTACTGCTATATTTTTTAGCATATTGTTTGTTTAAATATAAATAATTAACAGTTCGCTTTGTAATAGAAAGAAGCATTATTTGTCTTAAGACTATATAATCGCAATTTATGGTTAGATGGACTCGGTTTAAAGTTGAAAAATTATTTATTCTATATACAATGATAAGCTATCTACATTCATTTGTTTTAATTAATATAGAAACATTTGTATATATTCTCAATAAGTATAAGCGTATTGGTAATTTGATAATATTATTATTATTTATACTGTATATTGCCGGATTTACAGGTTTATTTGTTAATTTTAGATATTCTAAAGAAGTGTTTATTTCTTGTAATATGTTAAATACTATATTAACTAAATTCTTTACCAATCAAATGGAAAAAAATAAAGAAAAGACAACACATAATAATGATGATGTGTATTATAACGTAGAAGATGTTAAAAATATTTTTCAAAATGACATGAAACAAATGAAATCTGTTAATGAAGAACTTCAAAAAGAGAATTATGAACTTCAGATCAATTATAATAATGTATGTAATAGCAATGAGACTATAAAAAATGAATATGATTCGTTATTATCCGCACACGAGCTTTTGCGAAATGAATATGAAACTATAAAAAATGAATATGATTCGTTGTTATCCGCACACGAGCTTTTGCAAAATAAATATGATTCTTTAGATGATAATTACAAACATTTACAAACTAAATATCGCTCTATTTCTAATAAATATAAAAAGTATGAAGTAATAGATAACTTGGACTATACGTCTATCGGAAGGTCTGCCAAAGAAGACAAAAAAAGTAGATAAATCAAAAAAATAAGTTATATTTTCTTTATTCATATAATTATTTTTTTTAATAGATATTAGTCTAAAGAATATAAAATTGAAAAATATATCATTTCAATATAATCATGACTCGATTCTGTATTGCTATCAATGAAGACGGTGCCAAGTGCACTATGCGCTCTGGATTTAATATTCCAGGTAAGAGCGCTGCTTATTGTCAAAAGCATTCGTCTCCAGATATGATTAATACTAATAATAAACGTTGCACTGAGAAATCATGTTATTTTGAAGCTAAATATGGAAAGGATGGCGAAAAACCAGTTCGTTGCGAAGCTCATAAGTTAGAAGAAGATATTAATTTAAAAAATTCTTCTTTACAATGTGTATTATGTAAGAAGAGAGCTTCGTTTAATTACGCAGATAAAGAAAAAGCTGAGTATTGTAAAGAGCACTCTAAAGATGGTATGATGAATATTAATCATAAAAATGATATCTGTCAAGGAAGAGATGACTGCGAATCACCACCGTGTACGATTAGAGCCAGTTTCGGCTATACTTGGGAGCGTAAAGTAATTATGTGTAGAACGCACGCTAAGCATGATATGATTAATTTAGTAAGTTATAAATGTGACGAGTGCGATTTAATAGCAAGCTTTGCTAATATATCTTTAGGCGAAAAGAAACCAACAAAATGTTCAATTCATAAAACTGATACAATGATTGACGTAGTTCATTGCTGTGGAATTAAAGATTGTTATTTAAAAGCTGAATATGGCTCTTACGGAAAAACTGCTATTAGATGTGTAAAGCATAAAGAAGAATATATGATTCGTAGTAGAAAAGAAAAAGTATTCATTACATGTAAAGTAGAAAATTGTCCTAAAGAAGCTAAATACAACTTTAAAAGCGCTGGTGTTGTTTTATATTGTTCTGAGCATAAAGAAATTAATATGTGCGATATTACTCATTTAACGAGTTTATGTAAAGAAGATGATTGTATCGTAAGAGCTTCTTTTGGGTATGTAAAACCGGAATATTGTAAGGAACATAAGGAAGATGGAATGAAAGACTTAGTCCATTCGAATTGCGAGATCTGTGGGATAAGAGCTACTTTTGGATTTAGTAAGGATGAATTAAGAAGATGTTCTTCTCATTCTTTAACTTCTATGAGAAATTTTTGTCTAAGTCTGTGTAAATCATGTAATCTTATTACTGCTTCTTTAGATAAAAATACTTTATGTTCTTCTTGTTTTCATTTTAAATACCCTAATCATGTAAATACTACGCGAAAACATAGTAAAGAAATTAGCTTTACTCATATGTTATCTGATTTAATTAAAAATGACACTGTATTACAAGAAAAAGTCTTGAATATATCTTTCGACAAAGTAATTTCAGGCGGATGTTCTCGCAGAAGACCCGATATGTTAATAGAGCTCGATGGTTGGAATATTATTGTTGAGATTGATGAAAATAAACATCAGAGATACGATAATATTTGCGAGCAAACTCGATTAAACGAATTATTTACAGATTTGGCTGACCAAAAATTAACTCTTATTCGTTTAAACCCAGATGACTATTTCGTTAATAATAAAAAAGTGCTAAGCGCATTTACTATCACCAGAAAAGAAGGATTGCTTAAAGCAAAGCCAACTGAATATAAGCGCAGATTTAACAAATTATTTGATGTTGTGTATAAAGAAATTACAAGCCCCGGTGTTGATTTGTTTACTGAGATTAAACTATTCTTTGACGATTATCAAGATTAGTTGATATATAAATCAAAAAAATAAATTATATTTTCTTTATTCATATAATTATTTTTTTTTAAACTATTTACATATTCTGCTGGAATTTCTCTTCCTTAGGATAAAGCATCACGCCTACCTGGCTTGATTCTATTTCATCTAAGAATGTCTTTACACTCCATGTTGATTTGATTTTAACAATGTCCGCACCATCGCGACATGTTAGGCATTTATATAACTTCTTTTCTTCATTTACAATACATCTTCTATTACACACACGGCATACGTATATGTAGAACCCGTCGCCGTGGTCATTACTTTTCTCATGGCCCATTTTTATGGCTCCAAGGTTGACAACTGTGTGTTCCATTTCTCCGAGACGTGACCCGCCCCCACTTGACTTTCCGTCCAGTGGCTGTCTTGTAAGTGCATCCGTGGGTGTCTCTCTATGCGCGTAAACGGTGTCTACTGTAAATTTCTGCAGGCACTGGTAGTAAATAGGCGCGATGAATATTTCCACGTCCATGAAGTTTCCTGTGATTCCGTTGTATAATCTCTCTGTTCCATTTCTGTTGAATCCTGATTTTTCAAGCTCTCCAGCGATGTCGTCGATGTCTACTTTTTTAAAGATAGTTGCATCTGTAATAGAGCCTCTGTATGCGTTTAATTTAGCATTCATTCCTTCAAGTATCACACCCATTGTCATACGTGATGGAAGAGAGTGTGGGTTGAAGATAATGTCTGGCTTCATTCCATTTGAGGCGAAAGGCATATCTGAATCTCTATATATCATCCCCACGGTTCCCTTCTGGCCAGACCGGCTACTGAACTTATTCCCGATTTCTACCTGCCTTACACTTCTAAAGACAATTTTGCAGAATACCGAGTCATCTTCGTTTCTTCCTTTGATAACATCCCATACGTAAGCCGGTTCTTCATATTTATACACGATACTTTTGTCAAAGTGTGTGTAGCTTCCGTATTGGTCTGTTTTATTTAATTTACTAATTTTTCCTATGATAATATCTCCTTTTTCGACTAAAGTTCCGATTGGGACCATTCCATTAACAAGCTTTCCGTAATTGGAGTATGCTTTAATGTCTGTAGTCTTTGCCGGGTCTGGATTAGTAAATTCTTCATTTTTTTCTAATTCTGTTTTTTCGAATGTGAAATGGTGTGTCGTAAATAGACCTCTATCTACTGCACCTTGATTCATCATAAGTGAATCATCCTGGTTGTATCCTCCGTAAATTTGAATGGCCACAACTGCGTTCATCCCAATGGGTTGAATATATTTGTTAGCTAACGTTTTTACTAATGGTTTCTGATTATAAACCTGTAGATACATTTCTTTATAAGTTTTGTATGGAAAATTCATACATGGAACTCCACAAGTCTGCTTAACTTGATTTGTTTGGAAAATACCTCGCGCTGGTTGATTATGATTAGTAAAAGGACTTGTAAGTCCAGGAATACCAATAATAGATTGCGCGATGTCCAAGTGCGTGTATTGCATTGTGATGTCCATTTTATATTTGTCTAAAGTCTCTAAATCTTTAGCTATTAGACAATTTTGTTGTTCTTCCGGCGAGATAAATTCAATAATTTGTTCGTCCAAAAGATTATCAATGCCAATAGTTCCGGCATTTAATTTGTTAATATGTTCTTTTGTAAGCTTTACGTGTTGTCCTTTTGTGCTTTGGTATACAATAATTAAAGGTCTTACAATTCTTCCGATATCTACCCAGAAGTATATTTCGTTCGTTCTAATATCCATAGTGATTGTCGTTAGATAATGGATTTTGCCTTCTCGTCTCCACTGTCTGTATTTATTAACGAATTCTGCGTAGTTTTCTACACATCCAATCCAGTATCCATTGATGAATACCTTTGTTAATTTTTTGACATAAATATGAATATTTGTTAATTTTTCATTTAACGGAATTAATTTTTCGTCTTCGAGGATAATCTCCTTTAGTTTTTCGCTTGAAGAGCCTAATGTAATTCTTGCCGATATGGCCATTTGTTTTTGCATTCCTACTTTTTCTCCCGTATCAGCCGATTGAATACAACATACGTATCCAATAGTTGATGAGTGAACTCGTCGCATTTCATTGGCTCTCTCACTTTGTTTCGCAGATGAAGTATTAGTAGTATTAATATTTCTTAAGGCACTAATAACATTAATTTCGTTCTTTCTATGTAATTGTTGAGAAGAAAGACGATTTTGAACGCTTTTTCTGTTTATGGAGATTGTTTTATCTCCAATAATAATTGCGTGAACAAGTGCCTTTTCGAACTCATGTCCGTAAATAGCCGTTTCAAATGAATGTGCTAAGTTAATATTTGAGAAAGACGTTGATTTCAAGTCTTTAATGAATTGTCTTCTAACTGGCTGAACTATAGCAAAGTTAAAGTTTGTTTTAAATACTTTAGCATATGACACTCCCGCTGGGTTGACTCTTTTATTTTTATATGAGTCTCTGTCTGTCGAAGGCAATACCTCCAAATGTACGAGTAGTAGTCTTCTGATAAGATGTCCTAAGAATCGGACTTTATTATATCTATCGTCTGGCGTTAATCCAACATGTGGTAAAATATCTTTATCTAAAATAGTTAGAACACTGCTAATGTTGTATTTTCTAATATTAACTTGATTTTTACTGGCTGTCGTATTATCCGTGACGTAATAGTCGTTGATAAATTTACCTATTAATTCTAATGTTTCTGTCTGCGTGTGTGCCGAATAGGCATCTGGCAATGATGAATATTTAGATTGAAAGGCTTTTTGTAAAATAATAAGCATTTTTTGCATGGTTGGGTCTTTAACTTTGTCTTGTACATTTAGCCCATAGACAATATGGTCGACTACGTTTTTATCGTCGCAGACTCCGAAAGCTCTGAATAATACAAAGAATGGTATCATAATATTTTTAAATCTGTTGTTGGTAATTTCAAACATAATGTTTCCATTTGTAAGAAATTTACATACCAAGTTTGACGAATTTTCAAAGTTGTCGCCAGGTTTAGAAATAATATCACTTCTGGCTAACTCATTTTTGAATCCTACATTTTTAAATTCTCGTAAGAAGTTATATGTCATAGATTCAATATTGTCAATAATCCATTCGTTCGACCTAATAATAAAGTATCCTCCCAAATCTGTCGGGTCTTCTTTTAAGTTTAATAAAGCCTCTCTTGATAGATTATGTGTATTACATAATTTGCTACCTACCATAATGGGGATTGAGCCTATTCTGTGTTCTTTTAGTTCTTCTTTTCTTTCCATAACCGTCCCGTCTTTTTTAAAAGCCTTTAGAGAGATTTCTACGTTTACATAAATTGAACTTGAGTATGTCAAATCTTTTCTATGAGCTTCGCAGGGAAATAATATATGTTTTTTCTGCGTGTCAAAACTAAGAGTTGTCGGGTTTGTAATCTTAACATCTAATATTTTAGCCTCCATAATATATTTATCTATAGACTTATCTTCCGGCGTTGCGTCTCTTTCATTGTTATATTCCGTCACAATTCTAAATGTATTAGTCATGATTGACTTAATCCCATTATCAATAAACTGGTCAAATGAATCAATATGATGAGAGATGAGACTTTTCTCCTTAACTAAGATAGAATCTAAGATAGGGATTAAGTCAGCGTTTGTTAAAGCCATCTTATTATTAAAGAAATTTAACAATATTCTGGTATAGCAATCAGCACGCTTAGAAGCCTTTATATATATATAACGCTATATTTAATTCAATTTTTTAATCTCTTCCCAATACGGGTTTATTGCCTGTCGTATATAGGCTTTGAATATCAATTTTGTATTGAAATTTACGCAGATAAGAGTTTATATCAGTATCAATAAGTTTCTAAGTAATATTTTTCTAACTATATAGCACTTGTGTATATCATGTTTGAAATTCTCGCCAATGACCAAGTATTTTACTGCCCTGCAAGCAATAATATTAACAAATTAGTAGTTTTATATAGTAAAGACGAATGTAAATATTGTGAAATTGTAAAGCCTGTATTTAACGATTGTTCCGATTTTTACAAAGCTAATGGCGTTGATTGTGTTGAATTTACTGTAATCAACTGCAGTAGCATGCCTAACATTATTAATAGTCTAAAGACAAGTAAAAAACTTCTACAACGGCGAGATGTAATCAAATTTCCTACAATCATTTCTTATGAAAAAACTGGAGATAATCTTTGGGATTTTAAGTGGGAATACAATGGAGACCGCACGATGAACTCCTTCGTTTCATTTGTAGATAATCTAATTACTGATGACAATAATTTAGACAAATTATCTTCAAAAATTTCTAACATTTTCCCTCTCAAAAATAACGATAGTAAAAAGATTTATGATTTGTATCTAAATGCTCGTAATTGCTTTTGGATTGAAAAAGAGTTGGATTTGTCTAAAGATAAGATGGAATGGGAGAGTTGTTTAACAAAGGACGAGCAGTTCTTTTTAGAGAATATTTTGGCATTCTTTGCTCAGAGCGACCAAATCGTTAATGTAAATTTGGAAGAGCGCTTTATGGTAGACGTTGAGAGTTTGCCTTCTGATTTGAGTATATATGTTAAATTATTCTACAATTTTCAGAAGATGATGGAAGATATTCACTCTATTACATATGAGACTTTGCTGGAGACTTATGTGACGGATAGTCTTAAGAAATCTAACTTAAAAAATGCCATTGAAACAATCCCGGCTATCAAAAAAAAAGCTTCTTGGGCTGCTAAGTGGATTGAAAGTGATAGTTCAAGTTTTGGCACTCGTTTAATCGCGTTTGCTATCTTAGAAGGAGTGTTTTTCAGTGGTAGTTTCTGTGCTATTTTTTGGATTCGCGAGCGTGGTATTCTAAACGGACTTACGAAGTCTAATGAATTTATTTCTCGCGATGAGGGTCTTCATTATATGTTTGCGCTAGAGCTATTCAATATTTTGAATAAAAGAAATGACAAATCTATAGGGCTGGATTGTTCAGATTCTATGATTTTAGAGATTTTACAAGAAGCTGTTGAGATTGAAAAAGAATTTATTACTTCTTCTTTCAATTGTCGCTTAATTGGCATGAATAGCGATGAGATGAAGAATTATATTGAGTTTGTTGCAGATATTCTTTTATCGAACATTGGCATCCCTAAGCATTATAATACTAAAAATCCGTTTGTTTTTATGGAAAACATTGGCCTTCAGAATAAGACTAATTTCTTTGAACAAAGAGTTTCTGATTATAAAAAATCTAATTCCAGCGATAACGCAAATGTAGAGTTAAGTTTAGATGAAGATTTTTAAGATATGTTTGGTCTCCAAGCAGACGACCCCATTTTAAACTTTTCTATTCTATCATCTTTCCATTCACCTGCGTAAGTAAATGTATTATTTTCTTTTACCGATTGTATTGTTTCCGTTAGTAAATCTATGCAATTGCTTATAGTTTTTTTTGCTATTTTATCCACAACCCCAACATCCATTTTTACAAAATTTATTAAAGAAGAAAGATTAAACAATTCGTACCTAATCCTAACAATTGGATGCGCCACTAATTTGTCTTTATTCTTAAATACGGGAATAGGTTCATATTCTAAGTTATTGTATATGATTAGTAATTTATCAAGTCCTCTCATTAAAGTTATTTTTTTTAACCTAAAATCGTTAAATATAAACATATCTGAGATTGTATATCTAAAATGCTGTTTAAATTTTTTCTCTAATTTTTTTTTCAAATCTTTTATTATGTCGAAAGAATTAATAGCTGTTATTTTATCTGGCGAGTATGTATCCACATAAACTATGTTTTCTTTATGATTATCTTTAATTTCTTTGTTTATAAATGATTTGATAGAATCCAAATCTTTATTATTTCGACCGCCTTCCACTATTTCAATACTATCTAATTTTTTATGTAAATCATAATTGTGCGCCATTTTCTTTAAAATAAGTATAAACTCATTAAATAATTTATTTTCTTTATTCTTACATATGTCTAAGAACAAGTCTGGGTGATATAAATTTCTTGATATAAATAGAAGAGCTGATAAATGGTCTATAAATTTTATTTTCTTCCCATTGAAAGTTCTTATTAATGGGTTATTTTCTATATTTTGAGAAAAGTATTTATAAACATACACTACTCTATTATTGTCTATAGAAATAATATTTGCGCTTCCTCTTAAAAACGT
>JACCDQ011149227.1_pt1 | contig 37932 bp, 28 predicted proteins | sample 7446031 | NCBI WGS metagenome assembly JACCDQ01 (sample SAMN15323442, study PRJNA562643) | freshwater metagenome | isolation source: river surface water | place: USA:Blue River Watershed | collected 2017-08-17 | reverse complement strand
TCCGTTTCATAAATAACAGCAACGACAAGCCCACAAATCCAAACGTCGCCATTTTAATGACTTTTCGGTTTGCTGTAAATAATTTTGTAAATTTCCCGTCATAGTAAGTATTTATTATTAAAAATGCGGTAATTGCTAACACAATAAATTGTAATTTCATATTTATCACGTACTTCTTATAATGTTATATTTGTTATATTTGTTATATTATGGTTGGAATAAAAACACGTCATCAAAAATCAAAAATCAATGTTTATACATATGGTATGCGCCATACGCTAATCCAACCACTATACATAAATACAGTAATTTGTCTCTGTATTTGAGTTCATCTAAAATACGAATGTGGCGCGGGGTATAGTGCACATAATAACGTTCCATCGCATCTTCCAGAGAGATTTCATCTTTTCCAATGGAAACATTTATGCGATTGTGTATAAAGTGTATCCACTTAATATAGGATGTCCGACTGTCTAAATACGGCGTGATGGGGTATTTATCCAACAATTTAATAAATTGCGACGACATTTCGGGATCGGGTATAAACAGCGGAAAGTTTTGTATAAAATCGTAGTATTTTTTACGGGTTACTTCGTTGGGTGTTTCCGGGTAATTCACGCCGGTGGTAAATAAAAAAAACCAATAATGGGGCCCCCATATGCTAGCATCTAATTTCGCCATTTGTCAGTCATATATTGTCAAAGTATATAAAAACATATTATTTCAAACTATAACATTGCCCCTCTCTCTACAAAGCGATTAAAACAATAACAATAAAACCATTAACACAAATAAAATACACAAATAAAATACACAATAACAATGAGTTTGAATTTAGAAACACATAAAGACGACAATGACCATCATCACCAACACCACCATCACCAACAAAAGCAGTATCAAGAAGAAGAACAACTGAATCATCAGCGCATTCCTAATGCGCCGCCCATCAAATACGTGTCAGCAAAAACGGGGTTATTTTGTAATAATTGCGGGAAAACGGGGCACGCATACAACACCTGCAAATCCCCCATTACAAGTATTGGGCTCATCGTGTTTAGATACGCGGAAACGGGCGAAGGCATTCAATATTTGATGATACGCCGGCGGGATTCATTCGGGTTCGTGGATTTTGTCCGAGGGAAATACCCGGTACAAAACGAAGAATATGTAAAACGAATTATAGACGAAATGACACTGGAAGAAAAAGACCGCATATTGACGGAGCCGTTTGAATCGTTATGGAAGGGGCTGTGGGGCGACTATTCCAACAACCAATACAAAAGTGAAGAAATACAGTCCTATGAAAAATACAGAATCCTGAAAAATGGCATCAAACACAAAGATGAGCGCGAATATAATTTACAAAAAATAGTGTCAAATTCGGCGACATCGTGGAAAGAAACGGAGTGGGGATTTCCAAAAGGGAGACGCAATTACCACGAAAAAGACGTGTCGTGTGCGTTGCGCGAGTGTTTAGAAGAGACCGGGTATGAAATACCGCCATCCAACGTCATTCACAACATCGTTCCGTATGAAGAGACGTATATGGGGTCCGATATGAAATGTTATAAGCACAAGTATTATTTGGCATTTTTGGACGGGCGGCATTGTCAAATGAAATCCCACGATCGCATGGAAGTCAGTGAAATGAAGTGGATGTCTTACGACGAATGCGTGGCATCCATGCGCCCGTATAATTTAGAAAAAAAACACATTATTAAAAAAGTTCATTCGGTGTTGGAAAATTGTAAGTTGTATTGATTGATTCACAAATATTGTAATAAAATGTATTACTATATATTAGTATTACATATTGTCTGTCATGGATGAACCACACATTCAACCAGTTATCACTATAAAGAAAACTATTATAAAGACAAAAAAGAATAAACCGCACCCCCAAGACCGAGACCAAGACAATGATGAAACAATTGACAGCGCATTGGAAAAGTTATATGCCGACATAAAGAAGACAAACATGGGGGAAGGCACCAAGGCCGAAACCATGCTGTACAACAAACCGTACAACGACTTTCTTATAAAAAAGGAAAAATACGAACGCAGGGATGAAGCCTCGCATAAACACGCCGAAGAATACGGGCACTTGTACCCCTCTATAAATGACCCGAATTTCAACATCAAAATCGCCGAAAAAAAGGAGTTTTATGACGCCAAATTCGTTGCGGATTTGGAGGCAGATGTAGAAAAACAAGCAGAAATACTGTGTAATGCTCCCTTTGAATTGGCGCCAAACCAAGTGTTTGTTCGTAATTTTCTTTCATTTGAGACGCCGTACAACGGGTTGTTGCTATATCACGGGTTGGGAACCGGCAAAACGTGTTCCGCAATCAGCGTGGCGGAGGAAATGCGCGACTACATGAAACAAATGGGCATCACGCAGCGCATCATCATTATCGCCAGTCCAAACGTCCAGCAGAATTTCCGTTTGCAGTTGTTTGATGAACGCAAATTACAGGAAATAGAGCCGGGCATTTGGAACATACGCTCTTGCACCGGAAACAAATATTTGAAGGAAATAAACCCGATGAGTATGAAGGGGTTGTCACGGGACCGGGTGATTAAACAAATCAACCGTCTTATAAACGCTTCCTATTTTTTTGTGGGGTACAACGGGTTTGCGAATTACGTGCACAATGTGGCAGCCGCGGATGACGCAACCGCCATAAAACGCGGCGAAAATGCGGAAAAACAACGGCAACAAATTCAGCGAGACACCACATTTGGTAATCTCTCTGTGAAAAAACTGAAATCCGTGTTTTCAAACCGATTAATCATTATTGACGAAGCACACAACATTCGCATTACGGACGACAATGACAACAAGAAAACGGCGCAAGTATTGTTTCAGATTGCGCAGCACGCAACCAATTTGCGGTTGTTGCTTCTCTCTGGAACGCCGATGTATAACTCGTATAAAGAAATTGTGTGGCTGTTGAATTTGTTGAATGTGAATGACAAGCGCTCTACATTTGACATTCGGGACGTGTTTGATAAGGACGGGAATTTATTGGTGGATGCGAAGGGAAGAAACATCGGCGCGGAAATACTGGTTCGCAAAGCAACCGGCTATATTTCATTTGTGCGGGGAGAGAACCCGTACACATTCCCGTACCGCATGTTCCCGGATGTGTTTGCGCCGGAGCACACATTTAAAACAAGGGATTATCCCCGGATTCAATTAACTGGAAGCCACATAGACCAACCCATAGAACACATAAATGTGTATGTAACGGGAATCGGTGAAATTCAAGAAGCGGGGTATAAATACATCATTGATTTAATGCTGGGAAAACGCGATGAACAGCGCAAAGGCCGAGAGATGAAACAAATAGAAAAAGAACAAAAACCTCGGCAGCCACGCCAACATCGGCAACCCCGAAAATCCAAATTTGAAACCACAATTGATGAAATAGCGGAACGTAATATTACTGGCGGCGGAAACCCTCCTTCTAATCCTAATCTTCCCCTTAATCCTGCCATTAATCCTGCCATTAATCCTCCCCTTAATCCTAATTCCATCCCGACATTTGAGAACATGGATACAATTGGATACGCATTAATACAGCGCCCGCTTGAAGCGCTGAACATTGTATATCCGGATGAAACCTTGTTGGCGCACCTCGCATCTCCCGACGCACCAATAAATGTGCCGCATATTTTGGGGAAAGAAGGGTTGTCTCGCATTATGAAATACGCCGAAAAAGGAACAAACCCGGCCAGCCGAGTCCAATTTGAATATAAACCCAATGTTGAACGCATGTTTGCGCCCGAAAACATCGGGAAATACAGCGCAAAAATAAAAACAATATGCGACAAAGTGCTAGCATCCACTGGAATTGTGTTAATTTACAGTCAATACATTGACGGCGGGGTGGTTCCGATGGCGCTTGCGTTGGAAGAACTGGGATTCACGCGATACAGCGCGCCGCGCGGAGGCGGGAAAGGCTATGAGTCGTTGTTTAAAACGCCGCCAACAGAAGCCCGGGACGCTACAACCATGCTGCCAAAGTCAAAACACGCCGACGCCGCACCCCAAGCCCCGTTCCTCCCCGCAAAATATTCTATTATTAGCGGCGATAAATCCATCTCTCCCGACAACGTGTTTGAATTAAAGGCGCTGACTGACGAAGACAACAAATACGGCGAAAAAGTCAAGGTGGTTATTATATCAGAAGCCGGTGCGGAAGGCTTGGATTTCAAGAACTTGCGACAAGTCCATATTATGGAGCCGTGGTACAACATGAATTTAATAGAGCAAATCATTGGGCGGGCCATCCGGCATTGCAGTCATAAACAACTGCCGTTTTCTCAACGAAATGTGGAAATTTATTTATACGGAACCGTATTAAGCGACGCCGACAAGGAGGCGGCAGATTTGTATTTGTATCGGCTTTCGGAATACAAGGCGGTGAAAATTGGCGCCGTTAGTCGTTTGTTGCGCGAAACCGCAACGGATTGTTTGTTAAACATTCAACACAACGCAAACACGGTGGGCGACATCAATCAAGTGGTGAAACAGCGGCTTTCAAGCGGGAAACTCATTGATTACCACGTCGGCGCCAAGCCGTATTCCACCATGTGCGATTATATGGAAAAATGTGATTATGTGTGCCGGCCCACCAAGGCATTGACGGAAGAAGGCGTCAACCACGACACCTTCAATGAACGGTTTATGGCAATGAATACCGACAAAATCATACAGCGTGTGCGGGAGTTGTTTAAAGAACGCTTCTTTTATCGCAAGGGAGGGAGCAAGGGCCTTGTCGCACATATTAACAGCGTGCGCACGTATTCTCTCGCGCAAATTAATTTGGCATTGACACAAATGGTGGATGATGCGAACGAATATATAACAGATAAATATGGCCGGCCCGGGCATTTAATTAATATCGGGGAATACTATTTGTTTCAGCCGGTTGAACTCACCAACAAACGGATTAGCGTGTATGAACGCAGCGTGCCAATCCCCCACAAACACGAAGCCGTGGTGTTTCCTTTACCCAAGAACATAATGAATGACGTAATCAAGATAATACCGAAACCCCGCGCAATTAAAGAAGGAAAAGCAGCACAAGCCGAAGACCAAGGACCGCAATCAGGACCGCAATCAGGACAACAACCCGGACAACTAGAACCCGCCTCTCAGAAACCGCAAGAAATCTCTCAGACAGATGAACACGCCAAGAAAATTGTGCGCCTGTTCAAAGAAAATTTTGCGAAATGCACGCAAATATTTGAAAAACCGTCCAAAGAACAAGACGAGTGGTATTATTACACCGGAAAAGTGATAGAATTTATGACATCTATACCCGAATTTAATATTTCCGTAGAACAACTCCACAGTTTTATTGTGGCAAATTTGGCGGAACATTTGTTTGTAAAAGACCACCTAATACTGATAAATTATTTATATAAGAAGCAAAATAACCCGGAAGAAAATGGCGGCATATTGGATGATATGGAAACGCGTATATTGGAGTATTATGCGAACCAGGTGGTGAAACGCCCGATTACGGGACGGCGTGCCGAAATTGAAAGACACCGCGGTGAAACCCGAGAGATTGAAGACAAAGGAATACTGTTTTACAAGGAAGGAACGCCGCAATTGATTGTTTTACGATACGGTTCCCAAGAATGGAAGTCGGCATTGCCGGAAGACGTAAATGATTTTGGTTCCGTTCTTGAAAACACGAAAAAAGCGATTTTAGGCGCATTGACTCCGGTCGTTGGATTCATAACAATGTTTAAGAAAGAGTACATGATATTCAAGGTGAAGATGATGACGGAGAAACGGGACAAAGGGGCCCGATGCGACCAATCTGGAAAAGGGGACACCATCGCAATGTTGAACCGAATTTTATTGTTGTCCAACCAAAGCCAGAATCAGCAGTTTCGGTTTGACGCTGAAAATACTAAAAATAAAACACAGAAAGAGTTGTGTGTATTTCAAGAATTATTATTGCGGGCATTTGACGCAAAGAGATTAAATGGAAAACGGTGGTTTCTAACTCCCGGGGAAGCCGTATTGTGTAATATTGAAAAAATAAATATACAGGACCAAGCCATAAACAAGTCATAAACAAGTCATAAACAAGTCATAAACACGCGATAAACACGTCATAAACACGCTATAATTGTGTGATACCATAAAAAATTGTGTATCAAATCATATGTTTTTTGTATAACAAGTATATAACAAACATACTATGAAATCAGGATTATATTGCGCCTCACTTTTAACAAAAAAGGTAAAAATAGCATATCAATTGATTGGGCGAAATATAAAACAACTTCTTGAAAAATTGGTGGCAAGAATGGTGGAAGGGAAATGCGGGGTTGATGGGTTTGTGCGACCCGGGTCTGTGCGGGTGCTCACGTATTCCAGCGGCATTTTAGACGGGAAATTTGCGACATTTGATGTAGTATATGAATGCTTGACGTGTTATCCGGTGGAGGGAATGACCTTTCAGTGTGTTGCGAAAAACATTTCTACGGCCGGTATTCGGGCGGTAATTAACGAACCCGTGTCGCCGGTGATTGTCTACATTGCGAGGGACCATCATTACGACCGCCACGAATTTTCAAGAATTAAAGAAGAAGATGAAATCCGGGTTCGGGTCATTGGGTCTCGCTTTGAATTAAATGATAAATTTGTGTCGGTTATTGCGGAACTGCAAGAACTCGCACTCGTTGGAACCACCGCCGCCATTGCGCATAAAAACTCGCCATTAATGGAAGAGTACATGCTTAGGAATAAAGAACTTAGCGCAGCACAAGAATATAGCGAAGCACAAACACAAGAATATAGCGAAACGCAAACACAAGAACAAGAACAAGAACAAGAACAATAAAATGTAAAATGATAAAATTGAAACTTATATAAACATAAAATGTTGTGTCAAATAACACAGAACAATGAATAATGCTGCATCCTTGTATAATTCGGTGAAATGTACTAGGCGTATTACATTGTCGTTTGCTCATTTGATGAAATATGGAAATACTCCGGAAAAACTAAAATCAGCATTAGAGACGCATATATCAAATGAAGTGGAAGGTAAGTGTGGAGTGGAAGGATATGTTGAGCCCAATTCTGTAAAGTTATTGTCTCATTCGTGCGGCCAATTAAACGGACCAAACGTGGTGTATGACATTGAATTTGAATGTAATATTTGTAATCCGGGGGAAGGCGCGGTTATAAAGTGCCGTGCTCTTACCACTACATTGGCGGGCATTCGGGCGGTTGCGTCAAAAGAATATGTTCCTTCACCCATTGAAGTGTATTTGGCGCGCGATTTACATCGTGGGTGTAAAATATTCAATGACGTTAAAGAAGGAAACCACATATATGTTAAGATTATAGGTTCTCGGTTTGTATTAAACGATAGTCATGTTTCAATTATTGGAAATTTAATTAGCATTTCACAGCAGGAACACCCGGAATTAGAATCACAACAGGTCCAAAGTCAACCACAGGTCCAAAGTCAACCACAGGTCCAAAGTCAACCACAGGTCCAAGGTCAACCACAGGTCCAAAGCCAACCACAGGTCCAATCTCAACCACCTCAGCAAATCCTAGTCAAAAAACCTCGTGCTAGAAAAATAAAGGTATAATCACCGGCACCCTCACGCCCTCAACGCGCTTCACGCTAATCCCCATAAACAATAAAAAAAAGGTATAAACCGATAATTATACCATTTTTATTGACTAAACCAAAAACAAAAATGGCAAATATTACAACATACGCATCACTCGCAAATATGGTCCAACTGTCGGAAACGGCCCAGCAAATTGAAAATCAAATAAATAATATGCGTCAATTAAAAGAAAAGATTGAGGAATTAAGTAATTTTCATCAAATTGAGGTGTTGCGTATTTTACACGACGCAGGGATTACATTGAATGAAAACAAAAACGGCGTATTTATTAATATAACATATTTACCCGAAAACGTGGTTGAAAAGATAACCGAATATTTAAAATATGTAAACAGTCAGGAATATAGTCTTAATGAAGTGGAGGTCCAAAAGGAGACGCTTCGTAAAGAATTTTTTACAGACATATAATATAACAAAACAACTAACACAATGCCGTACGTTTTAAGAAAATATAAAAAAACACGTAAATACCGTGTTTGTAAGAAAGGAACCAGAAAATGCTTTTCTAAGAAGCCAATGTCCAAGACTCGTGCCCGCAAGCAATTAGCGGCAATTATCATTCATAGTGATGGAAAGTAAAATGCTACCACGCCTAGACACACACACACACACGATATATGCTGTTTATAAAAAACGAAAAATGATATTAAAGCGACCTTTATTATCATTTTATAGAACCGAACCAAGAATGGGTGTTCAGGATGAATTAATTCAGAACTGCAATGCGTTTTCTTTTTCAAGCGACAATATTTCAAAATTTATCTTTATAACCGGAATATCCGAGAGAATTAAAATACCAGAAATAGTACAAAAGGCTCCGCAGATATCAGGCACGTATGTGGATACTTCGTCGGAATCGGAATCTGAAACGGATGAACAAGAACAAGAACAAGACCAAGTCCATGACCATAGGCAACTCTCACAATCACAAGATGTAAATAATCATATCACGATGACAACTACGACAACAACAACACCATCCACGCCATCCACACCATCCGCAACAACAACAATTGGAAAAGAATACAGCAGTCTAGTAAAGCCATATATACCATCCCAAACCGACACCTTATTTTGGAGTATGTATATTGCGGTCAATGGTATGACGTCATATGAAACCATTGACAATCACTATTGCGTCGCAAACGAATTTAAATACAAAAGCATAGAAATGATGCGAAAATCAAAGACCATATTAAAATCATATAAAATATCGTTGTCTGACGTAGAAGATGAACTCATTCACAAGCAATTTATATCCAAAACCGCATTTCACGCGCTTGCGTTGCTGTATAAATGTAACATTGTATTTGTGGATGGGCGAAAATATTATGAAATGTTATACGCAACTAAACCAACTGTGCCGACCTACATTGTGGAAATCAACGGAAAACAAACCGGCATATACTACACCGAAGACGCCGTTTCAATGCTGGTGAATAAATATAAATCCGAATATTGGCAAATGGATAATTTATACTCCCCAATTAAAGCAATATCTTCATACAATTTGGCAGACCTTATTGAAATTTCTATGAAATTGGGGCTACAAGTAGTCAAGATTATTCCCGGAGAATACGGGAGTATTGGCACGACCAAAAAGAAAACAAAGCAAGAATTATATGACGCCATAATTTCATCGGTCTAAGAGGGGCGGTATTTCACCAAAAAACCCCAATAAAATTGATTGGTGTGGGTTCAATTATTATAATTTATTATAGCAGTTATATATACACCAATCAAATACGCAAGCCCATACGCAGAGAGGATATTAGAATGACGACACAACAAAAAACACAAGCAGAATTGGACAGCATTGTAAAAGCGTATTTAGAAAACATAATCACAAACAAGGACCAGTCGGAGTTGGAAGTCCGCTTCGGAACCCGTGGCATAAAACCAATTACAAAAACCGATTTTGACAACGTCGTTAAAAAATTATTGTCTCTTGGATTTAAATTTCAGAAAAAGAATGTTTACACGCTGAAAATCCAAAATGAATACGTGGACCCAAAGACAGGTAAGACAAAAATGTCAATGGTGCGAACCGAAATCGTCGGGCTTCATGACATCCAGAAATATTGCCAAAACAATCGCCCCGATGAAACGTCTGTGCGATTTACACAGAAACAATACGCGACTGCGAGCAACAACCCACAACACGTGTATTACCCCATCAACTTTGACGACTTTAATTTTCGGCTTGCCTACCAAACCGAGAAGCACGTTGCGACGTCATCTTCCTTGGGTCGGTCTATATTGAACACCTGGAATGACAACAAGAAGACCTTTCGCTACATTAATCGCAGCACGCTGATTCACGATGATTACCCGTTTCTCATTGACCTCAGCGTGGTAAAGGATTCACGCCGAGAGCGGGGTCAATACGTTCCGGAATACACCTTTGAAGCCTCCAAAGTGCTGGACAGTGTGCCAAAATATGAAATTGAAATTGAGGTAATTAACAAGGCGGTTGGACCAGGCACGTCGTTCAATCACCCCAAACACTTGGCAGACACGCTGCGTAAATGCGTACGTCTGATATTGTCTGGATTACAAGAAACCAATTTCCCGGTGTCTTATACGGAACTGCGGCAAATACAGAACAAGTATTTCCAGTTGGTATATCCGGAGGAATATGAAAACATTACCGGGCGCAAAGCATCCAGAAAAAATGACAAGGGGGGGTCAGACGACGATGAGGATGGCGATGACGACGATGATGATGATGACAACAACAATGAAGGGAAGGGGAACCAAGAAAGAAATACCCGAATCCGGCTTACATCCAAAAACTTTATTGGGCCGTCCTCATACACGCTTCAAATACAGAACATTATGTCGCCAAACCCCGACTCTGACGTCCCGAACATTCGCTATAATTACACGGTCACTGACAAAGCCGACGGCGAACGCAAGATGATGTTTATTGCCCCCAAAACCGGGCGTATTTATTTGATTGATACCAATATGAACGTGCAATTCACGGGAACGATGTCAATGAACCCCAAATTATACAACACCCTCATTGACGGCGAACACATCATTCACAATGCGCGCGGCGAGTACATCAATGTTTTCGCCGCATTTGATATATATTATTTACACAAGACGGACGTGCGTGGCGGATTGTTCATGCCGCTGAATGCCGACGACATACCGGAAAAATTTCGTTTGCCGCTGCTAACCCGGGTTATTAAACATTTGGACGCAAAGTCGGTGCTTTCTCACGACGCATTGCCGCCATTGCGTATTGAATGCAAGAAATTTGAAATGGTGTCTTCGCGCCAAACCATATTTCAGTGCTGTGAGTTAATTCTTTCCCGTATTAATGAGGGGCATTATGAGTACAACACGGATGGCTTGATATTCACGCCGGCGGATTATGCGGTTGGCGCAAATAATGCGGGCGATAATGTTGCGGGCCCCAAAACCCGCATCACGTGGGATTATTCCTTCAAGTGGAAGCCGCCTCAATACAACACCATTGACTTTCTTGTAACAACGAAAAAAGGCGACGACAATACGGACGTGGTGAAGTATATGTTCAATGATGGCATTGATGTGTCGTCTACCAGCGGACAAGTAACCCAATACAAAACGCTGGTTATGCGGGTTGGATACGACGAAAAAAAGCACGGCTATTTGAACCCGTGTGCCTCTATTATTGAAGACAAAATACCGCGCATTGAAAATGTGGACAACGAGGATTCCTATAAACCGGCGCCCTTTTATCCGTCTTGCCCGTATGACCCAGATGCCCATATTTGCAACATTGTGATTCGTCCCGATGAAAGCGGCAGCGCGCAAATGCTTACCGAAGAAAATGATGTAATCTATGACGAAACCATTGTGGAATTCCGGTATAACCCAGAAAAACCGGTGCACTGGCGATGGGAGCCGCTTCGTGTGCGCCACGAAAAAACTGCGGAATACCGCAGTGGCATGAAAAATTATGGAAACGCGTATCACGTCGCAAACAATAATTGGTATTCCATACACAACCCCATTACCGAGGAAATGATAACCACCGGCGACGACATACCCGAAGAAATGTCAAATGACGATATTTATTACAATCGCGCCATTACAACCAAGGGCAAGGAAGGCGCAAAGTTGCTGACGATGACACAAAACATGCGCGATTTTCACAATTTGTATGTGAAAAAATCGCTGATTATGGGCGTATCTAAGATAGGAAACACGCTCATTGATATGGCGGCGGGCAAAGGCGGGGATTTGCCGAAATGGATTGCCGCCAAATTGTCGTTTGTGCTGGGTCTGGATGTGTCCAAGGATAATGTGGAAAACAAAATTGACGGCATATGTGCGCGGTATCTGAATTACCGCAAGAAATACACGCATATGCCCAGCGGCATATTTATTCACGCCGACAGCAGTCATGTCATTAAAACGGGGCAGGCCGCCATTACCGAACGATATAAACTCATATTACGAGCGATTTTCGGGGAAGGCGCCAAAGACGCCGATTTATTGGGCCGGGGCGTGTATAACGCTTACGGAAAGGGGGCGGACGGGTTTGACGTGTGTTCGGTGCAATTTGCGGTGCACTACTTTTTTGAGAATGTGAAAAAATTACACACCTTTTTGCGAAATGTGTGCGAATGCACAAAAGTGGGCGGCTACTTTATTGGAACTTGCTACGACGGCGAAACCGTATTCAATGAACTCAAAGACAAAGAAATGGGCGAATCAATTGCGATAACACAAAAGCCGAATGGAGAAGACCCGGTCAAACTATGGTCGGTTACAAAGCAATACTATCAAGAAGAATTTGTGGATGACAGCAGTTCATTGGGCTACGGCATTGACGTGTTTCAAGACTCAATCAACAAGACTTTTCGGGAGTATTTAGTGAATTTCAATTACTTTGTTCAATTGATGGAGAATTACGGCTTCGCGCTGCTGACCGAAGACGAGGCAACCCATTTGGAAAACCCGTTGCCGGATGGAACCGGCACATTTGCGCAGTTGTATCACGCAATGGAAAATGAAGTGAAGAAACACCCCGAAAAGGCGAAAGATTACGCAAACGCATTTAATATGACGCCGGAAGAAAAACAGATATCGTTTTATAACCGGTACTTTGTCTTTAAAAAGGTTCGCAATATTGATGCGAAAAAGTTGAGTAATAGTTTCTTGGCGTATGCCGGCATGGAAGAAAAGGGAGCGGATGAAGCGGCATTAGAAGAAGCCGAAAAACGCATTGAAAAAGCGGCCATTGCCAAAGACGTGGTTGAAAAAAATAATGAAACAAAAGAATCAACATCATCATCATTATCATCATCAACAACACCAACTTGGATGAAAAAATCAACGCTGGAAGCCATTGAACTTCGTGATAAAGAATACATGAAAGGGTATGAGAAAGAAGCACAAGAAGCAATTGCGCGTGAAGCAAAACAACCACCACAACAAAAACCTGACCAAAAACCTGACCAAAAACCTGACCAACCTAAAAAAACAATAATACGGCCAAAGATTACGAAAAAAATCAAAGAACAACAACAACAACAAGATGTGTCGTCTGAATCCGCGCCCATTGAATTGTTGGAAAAGAAGGTAGTTAAACGCCAAAGAACTAAAAAAGTAGTAAAAGAACAGTAAACGCTAAAACATAAAACAATCTAAACAAAATCTTGCTATTATTATAACTACACTACCTGCCACACACCCAATAGTAATAATACATATTGTGGCACTAAGCGAAATATACCATAATCACCACCCATGTATAGTTATAATATGTCTAATATGTCTAATATGTCTAATTCATCCTATCACAAAAAAGAATATATTCCTGCGAACATAAATCATTCAAATACCGAATCAACCACACACCATAATACTTCGTCAATGACACAATCACAATCAAATATCTATATGTTGCCATTTATATCAAAAATAACAGACCTTACAACTATTTTAATTGAAAAACACGAGCAACCACAAGAAGAACACCACGATTCGCAACTAGACGGCCAAGAAGAAGAAATGAACGAAATTGAACACTATCACGAAGATATATGTTATTTATCTATGGCTATTCCAATGTTAAAAAGGCAATCGCAATCGCAACAACATACTTCGCAACAGCAATCACAACAGCAACAACAACCGCAAAAAAAACAAAAACAGCAAGAACAACAAGAACCAGTTGTATCAATGTCTATTCACAACCATATGTGTAAAATCAAATATCAAATTGAGAAATACGCGGATTTATGGAACAACGCCAAAAAATTCACAAATCCATATGAATTCATCCACACAAATGTTCCGGGACACAAAACCAGCGTCAGTAAATTCCGTCCAATTTCACGCTCCTTTTATAAAATGGTTGAAATAACCCAAACGGCAAAATTATTGGACCGTTATAAAACCGGTTATAAGCCGGTCGTGGTTGAACCGATTACAACCTTTCATTTGGCGGAAGGCCCTGGCGGGTTCATTGAAGCAATTTCGTATTTACGAGGCGGAGCGTGCAATTGTGGCGGCGCGCTGTGGTCCAATGTGCGGTGTTCAATGTCGTTGCTTGAAAACGGTGTTGGTAGCGGAGTTGGAGTTGGAGACCATACGCCCCCGTCAGTTATTCCCGGATTCAAGCGCGTGTGCCTGCACGATAAATACTACGGAATGACACTAATAAACGACGACCCGATATGCCCCGGCTGGAAAAAAAGCAAATCATTTTTAGAACACAATCCAAATGTAGTAATTGAGTGCGGTGAAGACGGAACCGGAAATTTGCTGTCTCTTTCAAATTACACGCACTGTTGTTCCAAATACAAAAACAGCATGAATATTGTTACTGCGGATGGCGGGTTTGACTTTTCCATTGACTTTAATAATCAGGAACATTTGGCGGTCAATTTAATCATCGCCGAAGTGTTTTATGCGTTGTCTATTCAAAAAGAAGGCGGCGATTTCATACTGAAAATATTTGACGTGTTTTTCAAACCAACCATTGATTTGTTATACTTGCTGTGTTCGTGTTATGAAGAGGTGTGCATCATCAAACCGCACACCAGCCGTATCGCAAACTCGGAAAAATATGTGTTGTGCCAACGTTTTAAATATGCGGATAGCACGCCGCTGATAACACAATTTACGAAAATATTTGAAGATTTGTGTAAGAACCGACCCGTTACATCGCTGCTGGATTTTGAACACGATGTCTATTTTTTAAGTAAATTGGAAGACATGAATGTGTCGCTGGGGCAACAGCAAATTGAAAACATTTCCACCACACTTGCGTTGATTTTGAATAAACATCCCGATAAATACGACACAATGAAGAAATCTAACATTCAAAAATGTATATCGTGGTGTGAAAAATACGGCATACCTCATAACAAGATGTCGCACAGCACCAATATATTTTTATCGTCTTCCGTGTCATCGTCGTCGTCCTCGGGCGCATCCACGCATTTTATGACGACGCATTCTAGAAAAGAACAAAAAGAACAAAAAGAACAAAAAGAAAAATAGAAATATATTACAATAATAACAATAACAATAACAATACGCAATGTATTACAATCAAAAATGCCATATAAATATATCCCACTTGTAAATAATAGCATAGTAAAAGGAATTGCCAAAGATCAACTGATGCAATCAACCGTTAGTTTATTTTTGGGAGGCATTGGTGGCGGTAAAAAAAAGAAAGAAAGATTTGATACAATTTTAGAACCATTACAAGCAATACTACAAGTAGGCTTTTTGACGTACTGTCCAATTGGGACCAAGGTTGCGATACACAATAATTGTTTGATTATTCAAAGTCCAGGATATACACAACAAGTTTCTCGCTGGTACAACAATGACACGAAAGAGGACTTGGTTTATTTGTTTAACGTGTTTTCTAGGTTTAGTCGGTATTATCATTTTTTATTAGATGCGGAAATAGGGTCCACAAATCATCGTCTCTATACCCTGTTAATTAAACTGGCAAAGTCGGGCATTGATAACTTGATACGCACCTACAATCAAACTGCGGAAGTTCATTTGCTTCATACACTGCAAATGTTTAAAAACATGCTTGAAAAGCCGGCGGAGCCGGTGGTGCTACAATCGCCGTCATTAGAGGCAAGAAGAGAAGCAGTAGACGATGACGCGATGCCGCCGCTTTCATTATATGGCGGTGGTGGTGGCGGTAATAACGACGCAAAAAAGAAAAAAAAACAGCAACAATCATCATCGCTACAACAACAGCAACAACAACAATCATCACATCAACAACCGTACCCACATTCCCAAAATCAAGAAATACAATTACAGGAATCAACTGAAATATCGTCCATCACAAACGATGTTGTATATGGAAACATAGATAATGTATTCATCCGCATCACGGAACTTTATTCACAAGAAGAATACAATATAATATATAACACATTGATGCTCATTCAAAAAGATGAAGTGAATTACAAAGCGTATATGAACGGGTTAAATCAAATGATGGAACCGCTGTATGTTAAAATAAAAAAGTGGTTGGTTGATAATGTAGTGTTTTGAAGTGGACGTGTAAATGAAGGTGGAAATGGAGGCGTTATTTATTGCGCAATCAATTTGATTACACAAGGCTCGCACGCATTATTTGTTAAAACGCCTTTAATCCGGCGATCCACGCCTTCAAACAATATGTTTATTTCTTGCCGTTCCCCCGTTATGACATATTGGTTCATTTGTTTATACAACTTAACAACTGGTTCATATTTCATAGACAACTCCAATTCTTGCAATTTTTCAATAATGGGTTTTATTTCAGCACGCCGCTGTTCAATCGTTCGTTCAACAAACATTTTTAATATTTTTTATATTTTATATACCTATTTTGTTTTTATTATTTGATTATGTTATTCATAACATTATATAATCAAATCCAACATCCAAACTCCAACATCCAAACTCCAAACTACTGTATCGGTATCGTATGTATTTTACCACACCGTGTCATTTGACCCCCAATACATTCCATCTCTCTCCTTTATGTTATACAATTGCTTAAACCGTTTCATTCGCATCAACGGCGCGTTTGTTCTTATACGCAATTCTAAATGCGGGTTGGTCATGGATTGCACTAAATTTTCCTTTTTGTTCATAATTTGATGATTTTGAATGGCGTAATACATATAAAATGTTTCAAACGACATGTTTCGGGCAACTTCATTCACGTTATTTTTATTGTGGTACGCGTCCAAGCAATCTTCGCATATACTTAATCCCGTTATGTCCGCTAAATTCTCCGACAATGAAATAAACCCATCTATTTTATAGCCATACCGTTTGGCAATCGTTTCATATTGCCGGTTTATTTCTGTTATTTTTCGGTCATATTTATTTTCATCGGCGTCCGCCCACCAGTTATAAGAATTGCCATTATGGTCATATGTGCGGCCATTCACGTGGAGCGCGTGCCCGATTTCGTGTCCAAATGTAAAACCGGCGTGTGCCAATGAATATTCGTATCCCCGGGACGCTTCATCCACCAATGGCGGCATCATATATGCGGTGGGAATATAAACCGAATTTGTAGAAGCCGTGTAATACGCGTTCACAATGTATGACAATGAGCCGGATGCTTTCATTAGTGCCCAATCCACGCGTTCCAAGTCGTCGTTTAATTTGCCGTCAATATGATTTGCGATGTGGTTTATGCGCCATTGAGAAATACGGCACAAATTCCCCCACGGGTCTTTTTCATCGTAATCAATGCCGTACGGGTCCGGCATTTTATACATACATTCACCAATGTTCAATTTTAAATACTCTAATTTTTTCATCGCGCCATCCCGGGTTTTGGGCGAAAGCCATTCATTTGTCATCAATCTCTCTTTGTACGCGTTTTTAATGTCGTTATAAATTGCGGTTAATTGAGAGATGTATTCCTTATTTTCATATTTCTTTGTGTATTCATTTGTCAGTTTTTTGCCGTATGCGTAAGACAGCCCAATGATTGGAAAATACGCGTGAGGAAATCCCGCAGTTCGCCCCCGCACAATTATATCGTTAAAATCGTAATAAATGTTGCGCCATCTCTCGCTGAATACAATGAGTTGTCGGAAGTATATGTAAAACCAGTAACTCTTCCATTTATCGCTTGCCCACTCTTTTTTTAAGATTTCCATCATGTATTTAAGATACCCGACTTGGGTACAAACAAAATGAGGCGGTATGTTTTCAACCGCGTACCCCAAATGTTCAGCAAATTCTCTCCAATTAAACCCGGTTATACTTTTTCCTTGTTTGTCGGAAAAGGCGTTATAAGACGCGGTAAGTGCTTTTTTTTTGCTGGTTCTACTGTTACCACCATTACTTACGTTACCACCATTACTTACGTTACCACCATTACTTACGTTACTGCCGTTACCACCATTACTTACGTTACCACCATTCATTATGCGGGCCAGCGTAAGTGCATCCCATTTATCTCCGTTGTCGTATGTATCGTCGTATTTTGAAATGCCAGTTAAAATGTCGCATTCTACATTGTACACATTTTCTGGCGTGATGGAATAATTCTCTCTGTACCCCTTTCCCAAACACGCCGTAAACACTTTGTTGATATACCGCAAATACTCGTCAATCATTTTGTCTTTATACATTTGAAAGTGCGGATCCACATCTCTCACCGACTGTAATTTACTGTCATTTATGTAGAGCCGATAATCATACAGCGAGAGATTGGGGTATGATATATGAGACGTTAAAATATTGGAGTTTTTTTCATCGGGATACAGTTCCCATATAATTGGCGACGCCCATGCCACCATTTCATTTTTGGAAATGCACGCCAACAACTTCCATATGTTATTTTCGCTGACAAGGGCGGCGTGCTGTGCTATAAAATCGGCAACGTGTTTCTTTGCCGCATCGTGTGGCAGAGAGATGAGCGACTGGTATAAATGCTTCATGTGTGCGTCGGTCTTTGTTTCATTTTCAATGATTTCTAGAATTTGCTGATAAGCCGTGTCTTGGACGAGTTTAAAATTATCTACTTGCCCCATATACTTTTTACTGGCAGGGAGGGTGCGTTTTATTTTGGAAATCCATTCCTTGTTTGCCCATAAATAATAATCGTCTTGGGGCTTGATTTTATTTTTGGTGCGGCGGTTGGATGTTTTATTAGATGTCAGGTGAATGTGTTTGTATTTTCGTGTTTTTATGTGTTGTTTCGGTTTTTTTCGGTGTGTGCTTGTTTTCATTTTTTTCAACCAGAAGTTATATTACAATGATATAAAAAATCAATTCAAAGCACATAAATATATTTGCGTTTAACAAGTAATAACATCCACATCTACTTCTACTTCCATAAACAATCAACAATCAACAATCAACAATCAACGATAAAAATGCTGGAACTCAGTGATACAGATACAAATACAAATACAGATACAGATACAAATACAAATATTTTATTTTTAAAATTGGCTGGAGCTGCTTTTTGGCTCTTATATATTTGTATTTTGGTTTCAAAACAACGCACTTCAACAAACAAGGAGAAAGACATTGAAAATATGATAAACGAGGAATCCGGATTTGATGATGAAGAACAAACCATTCGCATTTCATCATTCAGGTATATTTTATCGGTTTGTCGCCGACGATTGTTAGGTATGAAATTAAAATCAAAATCAAATTCTGGCTCAGAACCTTGTAATAATGTTACAGTAGTTGATTTATAGGGATTATGTTTATTAGTTAGGTTAGCACACAGTGCTGGGACGGTGTCTTAATGCCCTGCGATACACGCTACAATCATTATTCTGGATTTTATTTTTAATGAAATAGGGGGAACCCGTGTCGCCGTGGTATGACCCCGCATTTGCAGCCGCCTCACCATACGCGCTACGAAAAGAACTGCCGTTCTTTGTTATGGTGTCCAATTTTAAACGAGCCAACCTAGAACTGGCGGAAACGGCGCCCTGAACCCCGAACTTTACATTGTTCGGCTTGTGAATTGTTATTTCTTTACAAGATTTGGCCGGGTTCAAGGGATACACCTTTTCGGTGGAACAATTGCCGGTGTAGTATTCTTGTGGGCCCCCGGCCGCATTGGTGGGCCACGCCGGTTTGTTACCATTCATATACTGCACCCCCGGTATTTTTGCGGTGGACAACTTTTGTTGGTAGGTTTTGCATCTTGCCTGCAAATATGCGGCACTGCTGGTAAAGTAAGCCCGGCTCATCTTGGAACGCGCACTCTTAATAATGCGGGTTGCTGGGCACGACGACATCACCCGGGTTTCATACACGCCGGTGTTTATTTGATAACTATTGGCATCCGCCGGATTACCGACTTGAATGTACCCATTATTCTGAATTTTTGTGTCGGCAAGGCTTTCTTTTATTTTGGGTTCAAATATGTCTTCAGAAATATACAAGTTTTTAGTATCAGGCCCGCAATTGCAGTTTGTTCCTCTAAACACGATGCCTCCCGGCGAATTTATGAAACCGATGGTTACCTTGGTTCGGCTGGTTCCCCTTGGCTGGAGTTGTTTTCTCCACAATTTAAGAGGGCGCGGACGACCAAATGGGGCGGCGTAGTCATCGTCGGCAGTCAAAGCGGGGCCATTTGTCCCGGGACGAGACCAACCCGGATATACGCTCTTGGTCGTCCCCGTCTTGGTGGAATTAATTGCCTGGCGAGTTGTAATTAGGGTTCCGGTTGTTCTAAAATTAATGGGGCGGGATACGTGTCGTTGCATATTATATTACTATTTACTATTACTATATTACTATATATAATCTATAATATATAATATATATAATCATAATAATGAGTTATTTTTCATATTTTTATTCTAAAAATCTATTTAACATATGTATTTTTATATTTTTGGGGTTTGTGATTGCCATTGTTGATGTGAAAGGCCGAGAGATTATTAAAAAAATAGTAGGAGCAAGGGTAAGTACCGGATATAACACCACTCGTGAAGGATTAGAAAATAAAAATGATGGCGGCGGGGGATGCCCGCAGGATTGTAAATCCGTTGAAACAATGAAAAAGCGAATGGAAGACTTGATTGATGAAGGCATGAAATTGAGGTCGCGGGTTATAGAAAATGAAAAAACCATTGAAAGTCAGGCCAAAATGATAAAGTCGCTACAAGAAAACACAAGTAAAATGGGCAAAGTGTAACGGGCAAAGTGTAACGGGCAAAAGTGTAACGGGCAAAGTGTAACGGGCAAAGTGTAACGGGCAAAGTGTAACGGGCAAAAGTGTAACGGGCAAAAGTGTAACGGGCAAAAGTGTAACGGGCAAACTAGAAAAAGTATCACATAATAAAAAGTATAAGTATAATTATAAGTAAATTATAAGTAAATTATTATTAAAAAAATGAAATCAGCATTTGAAGTTATAACTCAGGAAGCGTATAAAACCATTAAAAGCAAAGATATTCACCCCGTCATACGCATCAACGCAAATGTATTATTGATTGTATTGGTTTTTATTGGGTTTGCGTCATTAGTCATTCTGGTTTCCATTTCAAATTACACTGCACGAAAGGAACAAAAAGAAGGGTTCCAAGGCGGGGTTATTGCGGATGATAACGGCAAACCCACAAATGTAGCAAGCGGCACAAGTCCGGCATGCCAAACCGATTGTGGAAAATACATTGAAATACAAGACCGCATAAACACGCTTCAAAAAATGGTCAGCGAAGTGTCCGACCAAGAAAAGCGGCTTAAAGAGCACGAAGCCAAATTAAATGAAATATCCGATAAAATGAAAAATCAAGGAAATAAGAAAAAACCCGATGTAAAGGTTGAAGATTTTTAGTTCCGAAATTTAAGTATCATATATATATAGCAATCCGGCAATCAAGGAATAACATCAATAACCTCAATAACCTCAATAACATCAATAATAAGCAATAACCAAAATGGGCGATATGTTTAATAGTATAATGTCCGGCGCAGGAAATGCGCGGGATAGTTTTTTAGGTCCGGGATACGATTATTATAAAAGCATTAACGCGCCGTCCGAAATGGGAATGAGTGAAAACGGCAGTTTAGGAACATTGGCAAACAACATCAGCGGGTTGATTAGTTATGTGGAGGTGTTGGTGAGCGGTAAAGGCAACGCCAGCAAGACGGGGCAGCCACTTGGAAACAAGTTTTTTCTTAAAACAGCGGCAAAATGTAAAGAAACCACCATTGATAAATTTAAAAGAGACCGCGCAAATAAAGAGAAAAAAGAAGACAAAGACGCAAAAAAGGTAGACCGGTATATTTACATAAATAATGTGCCGGACGGAACCATTCCATTTATATCGGCTGGTATGGGTGGAACGTCGTTTGGTTCAATGAAGGGGCTTATTCCAGGGGCAATCGGGAATTTAGGTGCCTTAAATCCCGCACAACTGTTTGCGTCATTCAGTATGGGGTCATACCCCGATTGTGCGCCCATCACAATGGAAACGGTGAATAATGATAATCAACGAGGAACTGAAACGCGCCATGTGGCGTTGATTGAAGTGGAGGATATGAACCCTTGTTGGTTTTCAAATCGGGTTAATCCGGTGTCTGGAAAGTCGTGCCGTGAGGTATTTACCGAACAATCCACCTCTAATGCCGGTGGACAACCCAACTCCTTTTTAAAAGACAACAATGATATGGCGTATCCGAATGAAACCCGCAGCCCATACAGTTTTAATTTAGGGGTTTCTACCAATCAAAATGAAAGCACCGTGTTGTATTATTCGCCATTTTCTTCTTCTACTTCTGGAACCATCAACTTAGGACCTGCGTCTTTTTTCAAGTCGCCCCTTCGCAGCGGCGGATTGCTTGAAAATGGCAATATACACGAAGAAAACCAAGAACACGAAGACGAAGACGCAGAAACAAAAACCGACGGATTACTTGACCGTTTATCGGCAGTGATTCGCAGTCTTAACCTTAACACAAATACAAATACAAACACGGAATCCGGAAAAAACAAATCAAAATTGCCGAATGATGTGGTCGCTCAAATTTATTACGCATCAATCACCATTATTATGCTGTACATTGTGTATCGCGTGTTGTATCGCAAAAGAAGAGCGTGAAATTTAATTCGTCAAAGTAAGCATATTTTATAGAAGAGTATAAAATATACACACCACAATAATTAATTATGAATTGTTCAGACATATTTCTGGACATTCGGGACGAACAAGAATTACTGGACCGGCACTTGGTTTCAAATGACCCTTCATTTTGTGTCTTGAATATCCCGTCAAGAAATGTGTTTGCGAATGTGTCTTTTTTAACCGGGATTGCGAAAAAGGGCGTAAAAATACATTTGGTATGCCGCAGCGGCAATCGCACAAATGTTGTGAAAAATACGTATTTCAGCGATGTTCCAAATATTGTGTCGGTGGATGGCGGTATAAACAAAGTTTCGCATCCGGGGGTGTCAGTGGTGGAAGACGGACCCGGCGGAATGGGACAGCAACAATACATTCAACTAATGTTTGCGTGTATTTTGATTGTATTGCTGGGATTAAGTCTGTATATGTCGCTGGATTATTTCCGGGTTGTCATTGTTGCGTTGATATCATTCATACTATACCAAGTGTATAGTAAGAGTTGTCTGGTAGGCAGTCGTATTCCAATTCAAAAATATACATTGTAAAATGTTTCGTGTAAATGTTTCGTGTACTGTTGTTGTAGTTGTTGTTGTTGTTGTTGTTGTTGTTGTAAAAATGTAAATTAGTAATTCTTCTCTGTTTTGCGTGCGTTGCGTCGGCGGTGATGCTTGCGGGTTTTCTTTGAATGATGCTTTCCGCCTACGGCTGATGACTTTTCATTCTCATTCTCGTTGTTATTTTTAATTTCTTCTCCAAACTTTACATCTTCGGCATTGATGGGGAGAGATTCATGAGAAGGCAATTTAGTTTCGGTGTTAGGTTCGGTGTTATGTTCGGTTTGATTGTGTGATTGGTCTTCCTCTTCATTTTCAGGCTCGCTTTCAGTTTCAGACTCGCTTTCAGACACGCTTTCATTGTCATTTTCTTCAATCTCTAATTTGATTGGATGTGCTTCATCTGCCTTTATTCCTTTTGCAGAGGCAGAAATTACTTTGGCGCTGGATGCGGCAGCCTTGGCAGCAGAGGCAGCCGCAATGGCCGCAGACGCCGCAGTCTCAGCAGCAATTGAAGCCTGGTCCAACGCACTCAACAACTCTTCTTTTATAGTGTGTTTTTCTTGTGAAGACCCTCGCGACGACTCTAATTCTTTAATTTTGGCTTTCAATGCTTCATTTTCCTTTACCAAATCTTCGTATTTTTGAGACAAGTCTTTAACACTATTTACAACGGATTTCAAGCCGAGACCCAGTTCTCTCGGTTTTTCTTGGGCTTGGGCTTGGTCTTGAACAACGGGTGACGGTGTGTTACTTGATGTTTCTTCTTCTACCACCGGTTCTTCTTGTTCTTCTTGTACCACGGGTTCTCCTTCTACCACAGGTTCTTGTTCTTCTTCTAAGGGGGCTTCATCATTTACACTTTCTTTCACTGCCTCCGATGCGTTGTTTATACCTTGCTTCACGCTTTCAGCAGTAGTCGCTGCGGCCTTTGAAACAGATTCTGCGGCAACAGAAGCCGCATTTGACACCCCTTCTTTCACTTGTTCGGCGGTGGATGTAACAGCCTCTTTGGCAGTAGTTGCCAAGTTTTCGCCTACACCTTTCAAAGAATCAAGTGCCTTTTGAATAGCGGATGGCTCGTTTGCTCCTTCTTCTGCTGTTGCGGGTGCTTCTGCTGAGGATGCTTCTGCTGAGGATGCTTGTGCTTCGGCTTGTGCTTGTTCGTCCGTTTTGGCACCAAATAATCTGGCAAAAAAACCGGGTTCTTCTTTTTCAGGTCCGGTTTCAGGTCCGGTTGTTTCAGCGCCCCCCGATTGTTTTTTCTTTTTTTTTTCAATCAAAGCATTCAATAAGTCTTGTTCATCATATGTCAATTTCGTGTTCTTTTTTAAACTATTATTCCTAATACTTGACATTTTGGTTATAATTGTATATATTATATAATATAATCCCAGAAAATATTACATAATAACATATTTTTTACACGGTTTTAGAAGCGAACACGCTTGTACAATTCAAGGGCAACCAACCCACCAGCAACCTGAGCCAGGATGTAAGGCAACACCTCAGCCTTGGGGAGTTTGCCGGCAGCAGCCATCATAACAGAGACGGCGGGGTTGAAGTGGCCACCAGAAATGGGGCCTCCGACCATAATGGCGATTGCGAGAGCAGCGCCGATGGCAATGGCGTTGCCGGTGGCAACGATAACGTAAAGGAAGAAAACGGCTCCAAGGAACTCTACCAAATACTTATTGAGCATCGTAAATATTTATATATAAAGATGATATAAATATTTTTTTGTAATGATGTATTTCCTAAATTTTACAAAATCAAAAAAAGTAAAATACAATCGTCTCTAAAACAAATTTTGGCGGCAGCGGCGCGTTTAAATACGAATTCGCATAACAACCGACTGAGCACCATTGTTTGAACCGCCAAATCCGACATCATTATAATTCTTATTTACAGCCCGGTTTTTACGAAAACGAATGTAATCCGAGGAATCATACACATACTTTGGGTTGCACGTGGCAGAAGGAATACCGGTAGCATCCGCACTGGGATGAACACTACCCGCAGAACCACGCCATCCGACAGTTATACTAGATTTTGCGGAGGTGACTTGGTTTGAACCACCAGACGTGTAATTCTGACGACTCAAATAATCACCCGCATTGTTCACTATACGAAACGGGGTCATTGCTGGACGGTATCCATTGTAATTATTGGTTGCCGCCTTTCCGTTCCACGCCTTTCTTAAATTAAATCGCACCGTTTCATATTCAGAACTGCCCTGCATCGTTCCGGATGAAACAGGGCGAGGAGCAATACCTTTAAATCCACCACCTAAATTAGACATTATTTTTGGGTTGTTGTATATATTATTATAGAAGATTATAAATGCTTCAAATGCTTCAAATGCTTCAATTGGGAGTTTATATAAAACCATTACCATTAGTTGTATTCACTTTTTGAATGATTGAATTATAAGCCTCGGTTATCATAACATCGTTTGCTTCACAAGTAGATATAGTTTCTGTCTTGAAACAAAAAGAACCAATGGGTGTTTCCCCCCTTAACAGTAAAATTACCGATGTAACGGAACCTAATTCCTTCTGACATTTCATAATACTTATTGGTTCTTTGATTTCATTTAATATTTCTACATTTTGTACATTTTGTAAAATAATGTTTTGAAAATTAGAAACAACACATTTTGGAACAGTATTTGAAACAACTATAAAAAAATTTGTATTATCTATTTTTACTTCATTGATAAATATACTATTCAAATACTTTATAATTTTATTATCATTGTCATCACCACCTTTTTTATTTCTACGACGACTTATCACTTGTTTTCTTTTTTTCTGTATTTTTGGTTTTGAAGTTCTGGTTCTGGTTCTAGTTCTGGTTTTTCTAGGCATAAATGCTAAATATATAATATATAATACAACAACAAGATAACAACAAGATAATTATTCCAATGAAATCCAATGAAATCCAATGAAATCCAATGAAATTCATAATTCTATGCCATAATTCTATGTCATAATTCTTGGCGCAACATTCATCGTAATCAACTCTTGAAATAATAATTTACACGCATATGGAATTTGAACCAACGAAAACTCAACCCGATTTTCGCAAGTCTTGCAGTAATGTATATTCATTTCATCGTTATACGCCGCAATCAATCCGCAGCGCTTACATACGTGTACTTCATATTTATCAGATGAATCATACATACGGCCTCTTGTAAAACGAATTGCCCCGTGCGCAATCATCGCATCTCGCTCCATTTCTCCAAAACGATGACCACCATCCCGGCTTCTTCCTTCCGCCGGTTGATGCGTGAAATTCACCATTGGACCGATTGACCGACTATGCTGTTTATCATTCACCATATGTTTGAGGCGTTGGTAAAACACCGGACCAATAAATATGTTTGACTGTAATTGTTCGCCGGTAAGTCCGTTATACAACAATTCGTTGCCATACATTTCATACCCCAGTTTCAGTAATTCTTTACTGATGTCTTTGATGTCTAAATCGCCGAATGAAGTTCCGTCTCCAAACAATCCCAACTCCACCAACACTTTGCCCAACAGCGTTTCTTTTAGTTGTCCGATGGTCATACGAGATGGAATTGCGTGAGGATTGATGATGATGTCCGGGCGAATGCCGTCTTTGGTAAAAGGCATGTCGTGTTCGGGAATGATGTTGCCAATTGTGCCTTTCTGCCCCATGCGCGAGGACACTTTATCACCAATCACCGGTTTTCTTAATGTGCGAATGCGAACCTTACAAAAGCAATACCCTTCGCCGTTGGTATCAATATAACTTTCATCAATGTAGCACTCTTCGGTGGTGTGATGGCTGCGGCTTGCGTCTTCGTATTTAATAATTTTGGTATGGTCATTGCGATTTTCCTTGATTGGAATCACCTTTCCAATGATGATGTCTCGGTTTTCAACCAGCGTGTTTTTCGGCATTACACCGCGGTTGTTGATTTTGTCGTAATTTCCGAATTTCATTCCCTTGGTCTTGGAGGGGTCCGGGCGGCACCGGATTTCCTCATCTCCGTTAAACTTCTTGTCTTCGTCCTTTTCCGTGTGATAGATGGTTGCGGTAAACATGCCGCGGTCCAGCGCCCCCTTATTTACCAACACACTATCCTCCTGATTATAGCCGGTGTATGACATAATTGCGACAATCAGCGGGGCGCCAGATGGAATTTCATCCAACTTAATCATACCCATTAAGCGGGTATCCACCAATGGACGCATCGGATAGGTCAGCACATACGCCGTCTTATCCATTCGTTTTGCGTAGTTTGTTACATACACCCCCATTGCTTGTTTCCCCATTGCGGTTTGATACGTATTTCTAGGCGCTTGATTGTGCTCCGGATATGGAATACACGACGCAAGAATGCCGAATATGGTGCTGGGATGAATTTCACAATGCGTGTATTTGTAAATATACGGATTTGCGGGGTCAAGTGTGTGTTCGTATAAATGCTTGGGGCGCATCGCAATCATGCTGTACGACTGTTCTTCGGCGTCAATGTATTCAATAATGGAGTTTGGAATTCGGGCGTCAGTCAATAAATCGTCCCACTTCAATGTCTTGTTTTTCAAATTCTGGATGATTTCGCGTGTGATAAATAGGTCGTTGTCTTTTACACGCAACACCGGGCGCATTAATCGCCCCGCATCATTGTAAATCCGGATTTCGGCGGCATTGTAGTCAAACACCACCGATGTATAAATGTTGATGATTCCGCGATACTTTTTTTCTTTGTATTCACGATACAATGTGGCGGGGTCATCGGTGATTCCAACCCAAATTCCATTCACAAACACCTTGACCGCGTCATACATTTCTTTTGGTTGTAATGTTTCAATGCGGCGAATGTATGGGTCTATTTGTGCGTGAAGTGCGTCGGGATTGCTGTGAATGGTGATATGCGACATATAACTAATATTTTTTACAACGCCGACGCTACCGCCTTCTGGCGTTTCAACCGGACACAAAAACCCCCACGAAGTGTTGTGTAATTTACGCGGCGGAATTAATTTACCGGATTTATCAATGGGCGTGTTAATACGGCGAGAATGGCTGAGTGACGCGGAATATGTTAAACGATTCAACACCTGCGCAACGCCGACTTTGTTGCTATTCACGCTCTTTGTTCCGAAATCACCCGTAGAAAGTGCTCGCTTCATGCCGTTTTCAATGGTCGGCGATTTGATGATTTTATACATATTTGTGTGGTTGATGATAGACATGTAGTCGTAGGTTGAGCGCCACGACCCCGTATTTATTTCACGCACAACCTGGTTGCGCATATCTTTCACCAATTTGTTGATGTGATTACGCAGCAAATTATTCAAAAGGGCGCCGGTTAAATCAATGCGCTTGTTCAAATACGAATCACGGTCGTCTTGTTTTATCATATCCAAACTTGCTTTTATAAGTTTGTTTGCCATATATCCGAGGAAATACACCCGCTGTTGGTGTGTCGTGCAATGCGGAAACAAATCATTGTGAATTACATCCAATGCGAATTCCCGCTTTTTCTTTGAACCCGACTCTTTATCCATGTTGATTGGCGTGAACATTACATTGGATGTCACGTGTTTCAAGGCTTCTTCTTGTGTCATAATTCCATTGGCTTCAATAATAGACGCCTGCAACGCATCCAGAATTGGTTTGTTCCGGTGTTCTTCAATATTCAGTGTTATGTATTCGCAAATTTCCTTGTCAGAAATCACGCCTAGGGCACGAAATACGACAAACAATGACAACGGTTGCTTAACGCGCGGGATTTGGATGTAAATGGGGTTGCCGAAGCCATTGTTTTTGGCGGCAATCATCATATTGATTTGTTTTGGTGAAATACATTTTGTGTCTGGGATGGACTTGATTTCGGCAAGCCAGGTCCATTTGTTGTTTCCTTTGGAAACATTGAAACAATACACCTTGTTTTCGGCGGCGCGTTCTTGCCCGAGGACCGTTTTTTCGCTGCCGTTGATGATGAAATATCCACCCGCGTCATGCGGACATTCGCCCGTTACTGTATTGTCAATATGCGAATGCTGGCTAAGCACGCAAATGGACGATTTCAACATAATCGGGAGTTTTCCAATGTGTACCTTGGGCATGGTTTTGTACAGCGTTTGGACGTTTTCCAGATTAGGACCAGAACGGATGACATATTTAATCATTAAATCCACGGTCATTGTAGAGGCATAGGTGAAATTGCGAAGGCGCGCCTCTTGTGGGCTCATAATTTTGGTTGCGCCGTTATTTTCGTGGATTTGGGGGCAATACATGTGGAATTTGTCAAATGTAATTTCCACTTCTAGGCGGTGTTTTTTGGCTTCTTTGTCGTAGTCCTGTTCAGAATACACATTTACGGGGTTAAACATTTGAATTGTGCGCTGGATTTGATAATTTACAAAATTGTTATACGATTCAATTTGGTGACGAACCAGTTGTTTTAAATGCTGGCCTTCAAAATACGAAGACAAAATGATCCACGGTTCTTCAATATACTCACCTACCCGCTCCTTGATTGTATCTTTGATACATTTGTCTTCATATATTGGGTGTATTTCTGTGCTTGTGCCTGTGCCTGTGTTTCCGGGGTATTCAGTTGGACACCGGGCATATCGCGGATTTAATTCTTCATATTTTAATATCACATTTTCGTCATTTGTGTTGTCGTATTCCATATGGTCTTGCGAACCGAAGAATTCACCGGGTGTGATTGGTTGGTCTTTTTGTGTTGATTGAGATGATTGAAATTCTTGTGTTGGCATTGGCGTTGGTGTTGGTGTTGGCATTGACGCTTGCGTCTTATTACTCGTTTTTTTCGTTGCCTTGGGTATTTTTAATATGGTTTTTGAAGTTGAAATTGAGGTTTGGTTTGAAGATGCTACGGATTCCATACTGATTCGGTTTATGCCAACCAACCCAATCGTTACACTATAAATCAATTTTTATTTTATGTTGTTTTTCCTTTTTTTTGTTGTTGTTTTGTTGAAATACGAAATAAAATGAAATGAAATGAAATACAATGAAATGATAATTGTAGTAAAAAAACAATGATATATGTAAAAGATATATAAATACAACTTTTTAGTATCAAATAGTATTGATATGCCGAACACAAATAGAAGCGGCAAAAAACGATGGGACCGAATGAAAGATGCTAAATTATATAATCCTCATACAAGACTACAAGAAATTGTTCCGATTTATGCGATATATAACGCAAACACGTGCAAAAATATGGATGACCTCGCAACAGCGACAGCGACAGTGAAAGCGACAGTGAAAGCGAAAGCATCGGCATCAGTGAAAGCATCGGCATCAATGAAAGCGACTTCGGCAACCGATAAAATTAATAATAAAGAAACAAAGCCTTTACAACAAGATGCTGACCGTAATCAATGTGTAGAAAAAATGATTGAAAGTATTCACAAGTATTTACAAAAGAGTAATTTGGCATATGTGTATAGAGACGATAATGTAATTATTGAAGTAAAGAAAAAACAATTGAATATAAATGCGCCAGAATTCATTCCACGGACAACCACCAACGAGTCACAATCGCACTCTTGCTGCTGCGATAACGACGTAAATGAAAATAAAAACACAAACCGAGATGCCGTGCCGCCCAATAAAAGACCTAGAAAAATGGTATACAAGGCCCCTCGGCGCGATACGGACAAAGCCAACGAAAATGACGACAACGACTACAATGACGGCAACGACCGTTCATCGTCATCAAAACAAAGCGCCTCCACCCGTGATGCGAATCAAGCGTCTGTTAAAAAACGCAAAGTTATTATTGAGGAGGACATCGCCAGTATTCACGATTTGATTTCAATGTGTAAAAAATACCCGCTTGACCCGGAGTGTGATTATAACATTAACATGAAAGCAATTCACGATATCCGGGAGCCATTGGAAGATTTAGCACGAATGGTGGGAATGGAGTCATTGAAACGAAATATCGTAGACCAGATTTTGTATTTTGTTCAGAACTTACATTTGCCCCGGAAATCGCATACAGAGACACAAGAGCAAGGACAAACGCAAGGACCAACGCAAGGACCAACGCAAGCCCCCGACGAAAAAGACAACGACCATCACACACCTTCGCATCAACAGCCCACCATAAAACAATTCATTATTGGTTATAATCGTGGCGAAAACAGCGATGGCCGTCCGCGGTTGTTTGATTTGACTGCGTTATTTACAGACGGCGCAGATGGAATTACCCGAGACAGTCAGCCCCCTCCGCCGCCACCGCCACCGTCGTCCAATTCAAAGAAAAATAAACCAGCCGGTGATTTTATGCACACGGTTATATACGGGCCGCCGGGAACGGGTAAAACCGAAGTTGCGAAAATTATGGGCCGCATATTCAGCAAACTCGGCATTTTGAAAAACCAAACCTTTAAAAAGGTCACCCGGCACGATATGATTGCGGGGTATTTGGGGCAAACCGCAATTAAAACCCGGGATGTGATTAAAGAGAGCTTGGGAGGCGTGCTTTTCATTGATGAGGCATATTCATTGGGGAATGCCGAAAAACGGGACAGTTTTGCCAAGGAGTGTATTGACACCCTGTGTGAAGCGCTAAGCGACCATAAAGATAATTGGATGGTGATTATTGCGGGATACGAAAAGGAATTGAATGATTGTTTTTTCAATTACAATGAGGGGCTGAATTCTCGTTTTACGTGGCGGTTTAAACTGGACGGGTATACGCCCACGGAAATGAAGGCTATTTTTGAGAAAAAGGTGGAAGAAAATGGGTGGTCCATTCACCCCGACCATAAGATGACGGATTTGTGGTTTGAGAAACAAAAGGATTATTTTTCATTTTTTGGGCGTGATATGGAGACGCTGTTTGCGAAAACAAAAATAGCCCACAGTAGGCGCGTGTTTTGTTTGCCGGAAAACGATAAAACCAAAATAACATTAAAAGATTTAGAAAAAGGCTTTGAATTGTATTTACAAAATGATGAAGTCAAGGAACGAAAAGAAAAGACGAAAAATGATTTCGTTCATTCACACAGTTTATATTTGTGATTCATGATTCCATTTTCTAATCCCCCGTATAAAATGTAAAAAAAGTTTCATTACATATATTATCTATTATCTTGATAATATACGTAAGTAAGTCATATATAAGTCATAATTCATTAATACATTTAATACACATTAAAAATCATAAGTTATAAACAAACCATAAAACAAGATAAAATGTCGGAAACAAAACGCATGATTGTTATAAATAAATCAATATCAAATAAACCGGAAAAAAGCAGCGTTGGTTTAAAATCAAGACGTGTAAAACCGAATGTAGTTGTGAGACCAACCACGCTGAAAAAGGCGTTGTTAGAACGTATAAAAACACACCAGCAGCGGGTTCATCAACATAAAAATAATGATGGTAGTAATTATCCGATTATTGCTCCGCCATCTATAACACCAAGCAAACCACCCGTAAATACGAATGCTACTTCATTTTCAAATGATTTTACCGAGTCTATGGAATTTTTAAAACAACTTGCTGAAAAGCGGAAGAAAACAATGAAGTTTCGGAAATTATCTCAGCCAGCACCTATGCCTATGCCTGGACCTATGCCTGGACCTATGCCTGGACCTACATCTACATATATGCCTACACTTAATCCCATTTCTCTTAATCCTAGTCCTAATCCTAATCCTAATCCTAATCCTAATCCTAATCCTAGTCCTAGTCCAGGTTTATTTGCCCCTACTCCCATAAATACAATGAATAGCACAACAAACCCCATAAACCCGAATCAGGGCATGATTCCAGCTCCACTAGTAAACGTTCAAGTAGCCCCCCATACCATAGAACCAATCCGAAACTTGGATTTAAACCCCCAATTTACCTCATTTGAATACGGCGCAAATGACGAACCAAAGCAACCCGTGATTCAATTTGGTGAAAACACACAAAAAGAAATCCCTGCAAACGACGACGCCCATAATGACGATGAAGAAGAACAGCAAGAGGAGGAACCAGAGCCTGAACCGCCCAGTATATTTATAAAACCCGAGCCAGACCACGGTTGTTTAAAAGGCGGAAAGAAGCCCACATTTCGTGAATGGGTGAAAAAGACGCTTAAAAAACCGGCCGAAGTCATAAAAGAATTTTTACAGGGGGGCGGAAGTAACAGCGGCAACAACGACGAAAATGAAGAAGAAAATGAAAACGAAAATGAAAAAGACGTAGATGAATCCGGCGTTCCAAATGACGGCAAAATTGCTGGACTGCGTATGAAAATACGAAAAACAACCACCAAAAAGTTCAGGGTAGGTAAGCACGGCAATGTAGTCGGTGTGTTGCTTAAAAATAAACACACACAGCGACATATTCAAAAAGAACACCTGTCATTGAAACAAAAATCGTTAAATGAAATAAAGAAATATTTGTATGATAAGAATTTGTTGAAAATCGGGTCAAGCGCACCGCCGGATGTGTTGCGACGATTATATGAAGACAGCATTTTGACGGGCGAAGTACAAAACACCGGAAAAGGTGTCGCCCTTCATAACTTTATGGCAAAAGACGATGAAAATGACAAGCATTGATAAGGTCCTCATTTTTTACTACCCCGCAAATCCCCGATAGAATACCAGCACCCGTCATCACGGTCCATGTATTTCAAATGCCCGTCACTCCATACATTCTCCGTTGAACCCACGCGGTTTTTGGCTTCATTGGTATGAGCGATGGCAAATTGATGGAGCGTTTCATATTCTACGCCCACCGACACCGCATTTTCATTTTCCCGAATGATGACATTTCTCTCGGCGTCATACACGCCAAACCAGGAGTCTTGTTCGTTATTTATGTCAAGCACGTCATGACGAAGAAGGGTTCCGTCTGGTAAATACCGTTTTTGATACTGTTTTCCAATCTTTACATTGCCTTTTTTATAAGAACTAGATTGGGCGGTGGAATTGGACATTCCGCTGATGCTTTCATTGTCGTAATCATCCAAACTCGCCATACTTTGTGTGTCTTCTTCAACCACCGAAATCACTATGTTTTCATTATGAATTGGTGGCGTGATTGTTGTCCTACCACACCCCGTTTCTTGAAGACGGGTAGTAATTGCGTCGCATTGTTCTAATTTATAATTCATCTTTTCAATGTGTTGATTCACATCACTCAAAATACGTTGAAATGATTCATCGCTTCTGTATTTTTTACCGTAATAATAAATAATATCACTATCGGCGTCTTTCAATGAACACACGGTGGCCAATGCGGGATACATCGTGTTTGGGGGTTGTTTTGGTTGTGGTTGTGGTTGTTGGATTTGTGTTTGGGATTGGGATTGGGGCGGTCCTTGCGTATAAAAAAACGACGGACAAATAAAAGGGGTTAGTTTATAATAATACGTTTTTAACATCAATTATTGTTATGTAAATTAGATTACTTCTCTTGTTGTATCTAAGTTTGTTTTACATATTTTCTAGGGAGGATTTAAGGGATGTAGTAAATAAATGAATAGTTACATTTTTATAAAAAATATTATTATAATTTATAACCTACAACTAAAAAAATGGAACCACAACTTTGGAAAATTCTAGAAGTAAATAAACCTAATAATCTATTTAACCCAGTTACATTAACATTAGTGCGAGGCAACGAAGTTGTGAGAGGAGTGTCCGTACCTACTAATGACAATACACAAATATACATAAAAAACTTTGAAGCAGGAGGTTCCCAGCCCTACAGCTCATTTAAAAACGACCATAATAGACTACTTTTGAAATATATAAAATATTCCTCTGGTGGTCGCTCTTCTCGTAAAAAAATCAACAAGTCATCCAAACGCAGGAAGTCCTCCAACCGCGCCAGAACACACAGGAATCGCCGTCAGCGAAATTAGTGTCTAGACATAAAAATCCATTGTAATATAATAATGAATTATTTACATTATATTACATAAAGATGTATAAAGCAATCTCTCTGTTATTTTATAATTAGCCACCGCATAGTTCGTGACAAACATAAAATAAAGTTATGGCTCTAATAAAGGAATATTTCAATTTGACAGAAAAATATATAAAAGAATATGGTCCAAACACGATTGTGCTCATGCAAGTTGGCGCCTTTTTTGAAGTGTATGGATACGCCGAAAACAAAGACGCGCCGGTTTCGGGCAGCGAATTAAATTTATTTTGTAGCATTTGCGAATTGGCCAAGGCCGATAAAATTGCCGGGTCTGTTATAATGGCCGGGTTTCGTGATTATTCATTGGAGAGATACACTAAAAAATTATTAGATGCGGGAATCACCGTTCCCGTAATTGTTCAAGACCAGCAGTCGTGCGGAACCACGCGCAGTCTTCAATGTATATATTCCCCCGGCACGCATTTTTCATCGGAAACCACGAATTCAGCAGAATTATCCAACAACATATCGTGCGTGTGGGTTGATAAAATGAAGCGCGGCATTGTATTGGGAATGACAAACATTGACATTGTAACCGGAAAGGCCAGTATATTTGAAACGGGATGTGAAAACTTCCATAATCCAACCACATACGACGAGTTAGAGAGATTTATTACGTCGTATCGTCCAAGCGAAGTCATCATTATAACCAACATGTCGTCCGCCGAATTAGAAGACGTCATTCAGTTTGCAAACATAAGCAATACAACCAAGACCATACACCGTGTGTTATTACAAAACGACGAAGATGACGGCTTTAATTCTCTCGCCATGAATGAAAAACAAAGTCAGGGACATATACAAAGTCAGGGACATATACAAAGTCAGGGACAATCAAACACCCCTTTGTCGTCCAATCAAATCAAGGCAAAAAAGTGCGTTAAACAAATATTCCAGAGAGAAATATTAAAAACATATTACCCCGAAAATCTCTCGGTTGAAACGTATATGACCTATGAAATTGCCACACAATCGTTGGTGTATTTACTTAATTTTATATACGAACACAATCCCAGTCTTGTGTCAAAAATAAATGAACCGGTGTTTGAAAACAAATCTGACCGTGTAATACTGGCCAACAATTCTCTCAAACAACTGAATATAATTGATGACTCCAATTATACCGGTAAATTGTCATCTGTGTCTCGGTTTTTGAACAATTGTGTGACAACCATTGGGTCTCGTAAATGTAAGCACACCATCCTGAATCCCACATTTAATGAAGCGATTTTACAAGCGGACTATGATATTACGGAATACATACTAGAAAAAAACAACGATACAATCACTGCGTGGAGAGAACGATTGTCCGGAATTAAAGACATTGAAAAGTTTTTGCGACAAATTGTTTTACGCAAAATACCGCCGCAATCTCTCTACTTTCTTTACACAAACTTGAAAACAATTGCCGCGCTGTATGATGAAATCAGCACGGACGAACCCATATTTTCATACGTCCAAAACGCACTTTCCGATAAAAAACGGGCATTACCGCCGCCGTATGTGTCGGGTATATGTGTGGCGGTTGGAACGTTGCTGGACTCCACATTCTCCATGGATATGTGCCGAGAGATGAGTGAAATGAAAATTGAACGCAACTTTATTGTAAATGGCGTAAATGCGGCATTGGATGCCGTGGTAAATGATTATGAAAACAACCGAAAACGCCTTGAAACCATCACCGCTTATTTGAACGGCATAATAGAAAATGGAGAACGCAAGTCGTCGTCGTTGAATTTGGCATCACACGCCGCCAAAAAAAAATACAGCAATGATTTGAAAAAAACAACCACAAAACGAAATGGCGGAGAGATTAATTATAATGAAGATTTATATAATTCATATAATAATAATAATAAATACGACGAATATGCGGATGACACCACATTCGCAGACCCCGATTCCAATGACGTAAATAATGGATTTGTGAAAATCCACGAAACTGAAAAGATGGGCATCTCTCTACAAACAACCAAGCGCCGTGGAAGATTGCTTGAAGAAAACCTAAAAAAAGAAACAACTGCGTCCGTAGAGTTGTCATACACCCTGTATCAACAAAAACACACGTTTGTATTTCAGTTCCGAGAGATTGTATTGCATACTGCTACTGGTAGTAATTCTGGTATAACCAGTCCTCAAATAAATCAATTATGCGCGTCTGTCGTTCATCTTCGTAATAAAATGATAACAATGGTGGGAAACTGCTACAACGAATTCGTAATTTCCTTACAAAAGCATTTAAAGGATTTAGAGTTGGTTGCGGATTTTGTAGGCATCATTGATAATTTACAAAACAAGGCGTATGTTGCCACAAAATACAAGTATTGTAAGCCTGAAATTGCGGAGACGAATGTAGAGACGAATGTAGAGGCGAATGTAGAGACGAATGTAGAGACGAATGTAGAGGCATCATCAACATCATCATCATCCTCATCATTTGTTACAGCAATCGGCTTGCGCCACGCTTTGATAGAGAGATTGAATACAGAAGAGACGTATGTAACAAACGACATCTCTCTGTCTCAGTCTCACCAATCGCGCGGTATATTATTATACGGAACCAACGCAGTCGGAAAAACGAGTTTGATTCGTGCGTTGGGTATATCCGTTATAATGGCCCAATCCG
>JACCDQ011425328.1_pt1 | contig 37971 bp, 31 predicted proteins | sample 7446031 | NCBI WGS metagenome assembly JACCDQ01 (sample SAMN15323442, study PRJNA562643) | freshwater metagenome | isolation source: river surface water | place: USA:Blue River Watershed | collected 2017-08-17 | reverse complement strand
TTTTCAACCGATCAGGCTTTTTAGTTGTACACCAAGTTCTTCTAAAGAGCCTGCTGGCTTTTGCTCTTAGCATAGCGCATGTGTGATTCAGATCAAATATCGGATCAAAGCCGATTTTCTTGAGCTCGCCCTGACCAACGATTGAACCCCGCCTTCCTTTAAAAGTCTTGTAGCTGCTTTGTGGAAAATATCTTCTGATGTCAGAAGGGTAATGAGGGTTCTCATCGGATTTAATTGTACACCGTTGATTTATAAGAGGTGAGATTCTTTAGATGTGGGCCAGTTTCAGCCTGCCTAGAATCCTCGTTTAGATAATTCAGATTGAATTAAACTGAAAGAGGGCTTTGCGACTGAGGTATTTGATTTTACCCCTAAAGTCCGAATATATTCGATAAAATTTTCGTTTCCAGTCAAACCGTAGGTTACGGCAATCGATTCTGAATCAGCTCGAGTTTTATCAACCATGCGCAAAATTGCAAGACTAGGAATTTTGGCAGCATGTGTATCCCAAGCCTTAAAAACTTCACAGAAAAATTCGGATTGCAAATATTCTGAACCACCCGTGGACGCACTCGAAGAGTAACCCACTTCTTCAATATGAATGGGCTTCGATGTGAAAGCCACTAACCTTTGAAAATCAGTCGCAACACCCGAGTTTGGATTCATTTGGAAGTTCGCATTTGCAGGGTAATAGGTTACTCCTAGAGTGTCTACAACTCCCATCCAAGCACCAAATACGCTGACTGAATTCCATCCACCTGGCAAAGTCTTTGTAGAATCGGTTACGCCAGCTAAAGTTGTCACAAAGCCAACTGAAACACTGTAATTTGTATTGATATAAGTGCGAAGTTCATTCAAAAAATCAGGATAATCTAACCAAAAATTCGTATCACTTCCGGGGTTGTATCCATCGATTTCGTTTCCTAAAAAAATTTGATTTACATTGCCGTGATCAATTTTAGTAAACACAAAATTAATCATCGCTTTTGCTCGCGCTTTAAGATTGGCATTATTGAACCGAGTGCTGCTAAGGTCAGAAGGAACATATTTACCTGGAAGATCTATCGGATGAATTCGCAAGCTCACCTTCACGCCCTGAGCACTTGCGATTGAATTCATCGAAGCTAAAGAATTATAAGGATCTGAAAATACTCCAGAAGTTGAACCCGAACCTGCAGCCTCAATTTGATTCCAGTACAGATGTAAAGTTTGAAACGTTCCGCCTATACTTTTCAGCGCCGCTAAACTATCCGTATACGCGCCACCGGTTGGAACATCTAAAATGTCCATTCCGAAGACTCGAGAGCCCTTTGACACTGCAGTTGAATTACAAGTAAAGGTTGTAGACTGAGCCCCAGAATCGCCAGAGCCCCCAGATTTAGTGCAGCCGAATAGAAATACTAAAGTACACAGGCACAAAATATATGTTTTCATAAGCTAATCATCAAAATGAATAACTTTTGTATCAACAAAAATTACAATCCCCATCGAGATTCTATAGTTTGGTTGGGGTCAGAAGAGCACTTGGCCAAATTAAAATTCTGTACAATTTGACCTAAATTTAATTTTCTTCCGGCGATTTCAAAATTTATTTCGCTTTGCATCTGAGACCAAAGCACAGTCATTTGCCCAGCCATCTGCTCGTCGATCGCAAAATTTCGACTTGCATAGATCAATTCAAATACACCTTGAATCAGAATCTGAATTTCTCCGTCGCGCGAATAAGTACTGTGATTATAAAAAGCAGAAGAATTTTGATTAGCGCACTTAAACTGTCCGCATACTTTATTACCCTCATTAACAATAGGAATTCTATTTTCAATTCTTTCAGAAAGATGGCTTACAAAGACTTTAAGTTTTTGTAAGCCATCCAAAGGATGGCCCATAAAACGTGTCGCAATATAATCATCAAAATCTTGATCTGAAACTTTTGATAGTTCGTATTGTTCTAAACTGTAGCCCGGCATTTTATCCGAAGCCAAAAGCTGCACTGAACCGTTTGTTGAAATAGCCCAGCGAAATTTCAAAAATCCATTTGCATTTTTAATCGGCCATTTAACCTTCATAAATGGGTAAACTAAAAACTCTCGTACCTGTTGTGGAACCGTAGAAGAATAAAACACGATCGGAGAATGCAGGCCATCAAAAAACGTTTTAGCAATCCATTCTGCATGACCAGAAGCATCCGTTGAATTCACATATAATGTTCCGGCAGTTAAATACTTAGGTCCTAGCTTAACTGGATACATATCACGAAACAAAGTTCGAGTGTCAGTCGTATCATGAATAGTTTTAATGGCGTTTAAAAATCTTTGATCTTTTTTCCAGTCTGAATCTGTTGAAAGATGATCCCACTGAGTCGACAAGTTTGAAACGGACTTACCATTAGCCGTCGAAGATAACATAGGCAGTAGATTTTGCCGCGCAAAAATCCAACGTAAGGCTAAAACTGCATCGGCACAATCGGTTGAAATTTTAAGATCTTTAAGATAGGTAGGCCCGACTTCGTTTTCTATCCACGAACTGTAATTCTTTTCCCAGTCTTCGCTCCATGCATTTTGAGGTGTCCAAACCGCCGAAAACGACTTCAAACAAATAAATATCGAAATTATAAAAATCGAAAATTGACGCATAAATTACTCGCAAACTTTTTTTGCAAATGAAGTTACGGCTTGGTCATAACTTTCAAAAACATCTGATTGCTTGTTAACTCGTTGAGCGAAGATTTCTTTATTTGGGCCAATTTTGAAATACATTTTAATCGTGGTAAATGGTCGATCCATACCACTAATTCTTTGGCATTTTAGATTTTGAGAATTGCAAATACGATCATACTTTTGAGCCCAACTACGATTTGAATTAAAGCGATCGCTGAATTCTAAAATTCCTGCGCGCCCTAAGGCTACAGTAGGCAGTTGTTGCAAACGTTCTAGTCGCCCTAATTGACCCACTTTTGGAAGGCTTGGTAAAGCCTCATCGCCTGAACCATCTATCGCTAAATTATTATCTAACTCAAAAAAACTTTGCGAATAAGACCATTCATCTAATGTTCCGCGAGGTTCATAAAATTTAGCATCCATCACGTATTCGTCTCCGGCGACCAAATTCATCTGAGCATTCAATGAACCCATGCTCATGCCGGTTAGATTATTTTCAGCTTTAAATTCGGCTAAGCCAGCCCAATTCGACGGAACTTTTAAGGCATGATTCCATTCTCCGATTTGTTTTTTCTTTCCTCCGGGCAAATTAATTTGTGTCAAAGTCAAAATCCCTGCAATTGGAGCCATGTACGCAGACGTTTTAGCGCAGTGACCATCTCGACAAAATTCTTTTGCCAAATTTTCGACTAAAAACGTAGGCTGAACTGAAACAATATTTTTACCCATAGAAGAAATCGAAATCGCACCAGGACTAACATTTGTAGAAAGCGCGCTAATAAAAGGCAATTGATCTTGATTTTCTTTAACAGCCCTAGGCATGAAGCCTTCAGCCGGCAAAATTGTATGTCGTAAATACCTAGCACCAATCGGACTTAACGGAAGTAATTTTCCGGCCTCTGCCGTTACAGGCCAAACTTTAACAACTGATTCAACATCTTGAGGTTGAATTTGATTCTGATCTAAGAAAGAAGACTGCGCACATTCTGGGTTGAAACGAACTTCAACAGCAATTCTTGAATTTGGATTCATTGCTACTAAACAACCACTGCCCTCAGCTTCAACGACCGAACCCGTGGTATCTAAATTTTTAAACTGACACTGAGACTGAGGGTGAGACTGTATTTTTTGACCTCGTAAGTCAGCAAAAACTAACCGCGTACACGAGCGAATGAAACGGTGTCTTTGCTGAATTAAATTTTCTAAAGAAGATGTTTCGATTTTTTGAAACGGCACTTCAGTTTTGATTGAACAGTTCGAATCTTTTTGTACCAAAGTGCCACTAATAGATTCTGTTCTTGCTGTATCAGCTTGGTAATAAATCGAGTTTAAATTAACCAAGACAAATTTTTCATCAGCAGAGCATTTTGAAATTTCAAACTTTGAGAAATTATTTTTGGATTCTTGTTTAATTTGACCTGACCCAGGATCGATCACGAATTGCGTTTCACTGCTCATGCGGTCCATGTCACAGGCTTGTGACAGAATCGGACTTAATAGAAGTAAAACAAGTAGTGCCTTCATGATCGATATCCCTATATTCAGTTTAACGAACGATTACTCAGCAGCAGGTTCATTGATTACAGTGTATGTACACATTTCAGCACCACGACGTGTCCAATCACGGAATACTGAATTTCCACCGTTACAAGTTAAGCCTTTAGTTTCAGTAAATACGTAACGAACTTTACAGAAACGGATGTTCAATACCGATGTGCTGATCATATCAATCGCATCACCCGTCATTGATCTTAAATCAGAAGACTTAAAGAAACTTCCGTTTACGCCACCTGTTGGTAAACCATCAGCACCAATCGTAAAGTCAGCTTCATTTTCAGAAGTGTTATATACTCCGGCCGAATTCGTTCCGTTTTGTAAAACGCCTTGTCCTTGCAAATCACACACTAGATAAGATTGAACTTTCAAACCAGCAAGTTGAGTGTAGCGTTGTAAATCAGCATTATTTTGCATAATAATACCTGAGCGATCCATATCACCGCGCGTTTGCCCTTGCGCCAAGAAATCCGTCGAACCAACGTTAGCTAAAATTCCGTATTGCGCATTTACACCGTCAGCACGATACTCATGTTGAGGACCGCGGTAACAAACGTCGACAAAATATTGAGCCGAATAAACTTCGTTGCCTAATTCAAACAATAAATCTTCAATTTTTGTATCCATTGCCGTCGCATTTGAAGTGATTTGTTGGAAAGCATTCGCAGCGCCTTGAATCGAAACATTAGAACGTGGAGATTGAGCTTGTGAATGATCTGTCCAAGTGCGCTTACCGGCCTTAAGATAATTCATGTAATGTTCGCCATCAGTAGCTCCACGGCTTACACACTTCACTCGTGAGCTACAGTCAGTTGCAGTGGTCGCACACGAGCTGGGGCGAGCTACCGGAGTCTTTGATCCGTCAGAATTTTCTTTGTAACAAACATCACAATTCAAAGGAATTGAACGAATACCAGCATTACAAGCATACATATCCGGGCCCGAACTCGTTACTTTAAATTTAAAACGATATTCTAAAGCCGAAACAGATTGGCTAGCTGTCACGATGACGGCCATTGCTGCCAGTGAATTTGAAATTTTCAACATTAACTTTTTCATTTATGAACTCCTATATTTCAGTTTAACAAAATTAATTTCTTAATAAAAATTTAAAGGGTTTAACGTAAACACCCCGCCTGAGAAAGCTGCTTGTATATTTCAAGTTTGATCAACTGCATAAACTTCATGTCAGTTGATAAAGGTTTCATCGACAACACTGAATGTCCTTCGCGTTCAGCCAGGGCTCTCCCGATATTGTTTAAAAAATCATCTTCTTGAATTTTAAAATCAGATGTACAAGTCATGTTTTGGTAACTGATGGTCATACCGATCGTATTTTGGTTTTGCGTATTCGCTTGGCCTGCACCGATATAATAAGTCGTTCCTGAAGAATTTAAGCCATTGCCATTTCCGGCGCTAAATGAAACAGTCCATCCTTTTTTATGGTCTACGCGCGAAACAAATGTACAACCATGCGAATCACACTTTTCTGCAATTTCTCTGTTAATATGTGCAATCGTTTCTGCATCCGTTTGGTTTTTGTAAGCCTGCTGGTTCTGAGCAACAGCACCAACTTCTAATTCACCTAAATCATTTTTCGCTTGGGCAAAACACAAAGACGAGGCCATTAGACCGGCCAAGGTCATCAACTTCCACATACATCCTCCGCTTGAATTATAAGAACAGCCACTCCATTACAAGAAGCAAGCCCAGTAAAAATTACTTAAAACCAATGAGTTTGATATCAATCTCAAAATAAAGCAGTTGCCTAAAGCTTTGACGAAATAGTGACACTATTTGCAGGACAACTTCATAAACGAGGTATTTGAACTCAGATCGAACAAAACAAAAAGACTAAGTCTGAAACTTGAAAGATTAAGAGTTAATGCTAACACTCTATAAACAGAAAATTATTACGACGGCAGTTTATTTTTGTGCAATACTTTTATTGACCACCAAAAGTATCGCGCAAATTTCTTCAAGCGACGACTGGCTTCAAATTAGTAATGCACCCCAATGTGCATCAGACATGAAAGAGCCTACTCAATCAATTTTCTTAGCTGTCTCATTTAGAGACACTGCTTTAATATTAAAAGAACTGGCTCCTCAAATTCAACAAGAGCCCGTGAACTTCATTAAAAATGGAAACCGCGCTTTTAAAGTTAAACTCAATCTTTTGACTGAAAAAATTATTCGCGGACTAGATAACGGAAAACTACCTCTCATAAAAACAAAGAATAATTCATCAGTTGAACAGGCTTGGAAGAATCTAAATCAGTCTTCGGCATCAACTGATTTCAATATTAATGAAATCAAATGTTACCAAGTCAACGATATCAACAGCTATTACTCGCATCTTTTTATTCGTGGTATTAATCAAAGCACTCTGACAGAACTTGCTAAACAATATAAAGACAATGAAAGCCGTATTAACGGTTGTAGTTCACAAAACATTGAAGCCAATACGGACTTCTACCCCGTCTTTAATTATGATCTAAAAATCAAAGACGCAAAAAAATGGTCTTTATCTGGATTCGATTTTTGGGCTTCATTTAAAATTTACCTCAGCTGGGCTTGGCGTAATGATTTAGAATCGAACGATTCAAGTACATTGGTTTACCAAAAAGTCTTTAAATCGATTCCGATTGAAGAACAAGTCGTTATTCTTTCAAACGGCTGCAAAAGTTTATCTAGACCAGAATGTAATTCTGATTTTTTAAGCTCAACCGAGCTTAGAACCTTATTTACATTAGATCGAAAAAAATTAGACCTCACAAGTTCAACATTAGAAATGCGCGATAATATCATGGATAACAATGATGGCGTTGACCAAAAAGCTCAACAGCAATTAGCGTTGAAGTCTGCCGAAAACGAATGGGTCAGATCTTTCCAGAAATCTTATTTGGGCTTCACACAGGCTCACAAAGATAAATTGTATGAAGCCAATAAATTAATGAGCTCTTTAACTGCCCAAGTTGGATTGGTTAAATTTAATCAAGACCTTCTTAAGTCTTTGCAAGACAAAACTCAATACGAAAATCTTTATTATATGTGCTCTGAAGCACGACTTCTTGGCCAAGAAAAACCTCTTAGTATTTTTAAATTTGATTTAGAATTTATCAAACAACAAGGCTCTAAGTTAAATGAAATGCTTAAATTTGGTCTAACAGTTGAAGAAATGATTTCACTTTATGAAAATATATCCCCGCAACTTACTCAAATTTGCGGCGACTTCGACCAATCAATCCGACATGGAAATATAATTCAAGAAAATTGGACTCAATACCGCAATTGGTATAAAAATTATTTGAGCCGATACAAAATACTAAAAAGCTACATTGATGAAGAAGAACAGAACCAAGCAAAGATGCCTGACCTCTTACCGAAAAGCTATGTACAAGGTCTCTGTGTTAACTCAGTTGATTGTGCTCGTAATATCATCGAAGGGGTAGTTAACATTAATAAAGTGTTGCTTCATTCAAAAACCTTCTTTCGTACCGAGTTTGTTCAGGCACCATTGTTTAATGAGCGGGCCGAAAAAGTGGCCTGCGGCCTGTACGATCCGTGGGAAGCAGGCCGCCTGAATCATAAAAAATTATTGGCGGATGTTGGAAGTTCTTTATTGTTCGGCTGGACGAATCTACCAATTTATTTAGACGTGAATTTCAAAACCAAAGAATTGATTTCTATGAGCAAGTTAATTGAAGATGGTCGGGTTCGATTTGATACCGAATTCGATAAAAAACAATTACAAAAAAGTCTTGCTATCAATTTTGGTTCTTTTTTTGATGTTCCTTGCAGCATCGAATTGTCTCAAACTAAAAAATTTGATTCGAGTCAACAACAGGCTCCGTTGGTATTTAATGGTCTTGCCGTCAGCGCTTGTAAAGGTAAAAAGCGCGATCAAATTTCTTCACCTCAGCAGCAAGTTGATAGTTTTAAAAAAACTCCTGAAGCTGATCACGCGGTATGCGGTCAATGCGCCATTAACTTTTCGCAGGTGGCACCAATTGTTGCAAAGAATTCTTTTGCTCCACTTCGATTTTTAATCCGTTTAGCAGAAAGTTTAGTTCGCTACAATTCGGCTAAAAATGATGACACGATCAATCCCAGACAATTCAATATAAATACAAAGTATTTGGTAGAAACATACGACAAGTACAACATGATTCCAGAGCAATGTGTTTCGATGTTAACAAGGGGCCTTCGTTGCCAATCAAATATGTGCGAAGCTCTGGCCGTGCGTGAATTTGAGATAAAAACAGGACTTGAAGTAGACACCGTATCTTTAACTGAAAACACGGAGGCTTCTAATTCTGGATCATATGATCGCGCGTATTTTAAAGTTAAAGGCTGTCAAAAAGAAATTTCAGTGCCGATGCACTGTCAAAACAATGGCTCGAGCTTTTACATGATGTCTATTTCGAAGCGCAACCTAAAATCTTGTTCGATTGATACACGACTGGGGCAAAAAAATGATTAAGCACTTTTTACTTCTTAGCTCTATTGCAGTCACACTTCTAGCTTTGCCTGGATATAGCTTTACATTTTCGTCAAAAATTGCAGTCGATAGAAACGGCGAACTTAAAAAAACCTTAACAATAGAATGCACAGCCCAAGATTCTTTATGTCAGCAAACTTGCGAATATTCTAGCCGGTGCGAAGTTTCAGAAACAATCTGCGAAGATTGTGCAACTTCAAGCTCGGCAGTATTAAGAACTGTTTTTACCGAACTACCTCAAATCTATAAAAGTGAGCTTCTGCCAATTGATCAAAAACAAATCAGTCAATTTCTAAAAAGCCAAAGATTTATGACAATTTCTGATGATTCTTTTTTGAATCTTTTCACTCCCGAGAACAAGCAAGAACTTAAAAGCCAATTTATGCACTTATGCTTTGTTCGAAACATTCAATCGGTTGTTTTGATTACTACAATTGATCAGCAGAATCATATCGACCAGCTCGTTGGGGTTCTTTGTCAAGACGAATTAGGACAAAGTGTTTTATTGCCTACACAATATAATTCACTTTTTACTGATAAAAAAATAAACTACTGGAGTCTACCCGATCAAATGCCTTTGAACTTAAAGCTTATTCGAGAACTGCAGTGATTAATTTTCTTTAGCCCCCGCAGCCAGCCAATTTAAAATCATTTTCTTTTGATCTTCTGTTAACTGCTTGCTGCGTTTCGGTGGCATAAAGTTTTTTTCGATATCATCTTTGATATCCATCGCATTACTGACTACATTCGCATACGTTTCTAAGTTGACATCACCTTCATTGCCACCCTGTTCAGAGTGGCAACGTAAACAATTCGGAACCAATACTTGATCAAAAATATCGTTGAATACGACTTCGGCCACAATAGGTGGATCAACAATTGCCGGAGGTGTTGAAGTTGGAGGAGTACTAGTAACCGTCGGCGGATTTACGACTACCGGAGGATTTACAACGACAGGAGCCGCTTCTTTTCCACCCGCATCGATCCATTTTAAGATAAGATCCTTTTGCTCAGGCGTTAGCTTCAGTTCTGGCTTTTTTCGCGGAGGCATAAAACCATCATTAATACTTTCTTTAATTTTTTCTAAATTGCTAAAAACATTTTCATAGGTCTCTAAATTCACGTCACCTTTGTTACCACTTTTTTCTGAATGACATCCAACGCAGTTGGTTTTGATCACAAAGTCATTCACTTGAGCAAAATAAATTTCACCCGCAATTGGTGGAACTACTATTGGCGGATTAACCACCGGTGGAGTCGTCGTAGGTGGATTCACGACAACCGGAGGATTATCTACTGGCGGATTAAGTGTACCGTCTCCGTTTTCTTTAGCTCCAGCATCAATCCAATCGACTAGAAGCTTAATTTGCGATTCAGATAATTTTAAATCAGTTCTACGCCGAGGAGGCATCGACTTATCAACGACTGAATCGCGAATAGCTTTTAATTCTTTAGACACATTTTCATAGGTCTCAAGATTAATATCATGTTTATTGACTGATTTAGAATGGCACTCGAAACAACTTTTTTCGAAAACCTGAGTTTTTATAACTTCAAAGGTAATAAGATCAGCCGACATCACTGGTACTTCCGGAGGCTGAGGACCAGATAAATCCAGTGGATTTGATTTTTGTAAATTACAACTTGTCATCAGCACAGAACTTAAAATCGAAACTGTCACAACCGAGAAAAAAAATTTGAGTCTCATAAAAAAATCCCCATGGCCCGCTTTGGCCAATCAATCAACCATCAGATATTACTTGGCGAAATAAAAGTTTGCCTTAGTATTTATTCTGTTTTAGAAAAACTTCACGACTGTCATTTTTCTAACATAGAGCAAATTCCCTAAAGAACTACCACCTAAAATTAAACCCCCACCCGCCCCCCATCAACCCACGATGAGTTTATCTGTCGATCTAAAAACTAAATGAAAATGCATTTTTATTCCAATGAGTTGTACTCAGGAGTATGATAGGTAATGATGGGATTCGTGAAAGATAGCTTTTATCAGGGTGAATATGCAGAGGTGCTTCGGCAGACATATGAAGATCGCCAGAAGGTCGACCCTAGCCACTATTCTTATATCGTTGGCAGTCTTACTTTTTTAGGACGTACAGAGGAAGCGCGCGCTTATTACCGCAGCCTCAAAAAAGAACTTGGGCCGCTCGAAAAAGCTTACACTTATTTTTTTTTGGCGATTGGACTTACACGCAGATCACAATACCCTGAAGCCAAAAAATACCTAATCTTAAACAAACGACTTTCAAAACAACTTAATCATGAAAATACAGAAGTACGCTTTTTAGTCGAGCAAGGAATTTCGTTCTTTCTATTTTTCTTAGGAAAATTTGAAAAATCATTGGGCTGGAGCCAAAAATCTTTAACCAGTGCAATTATCACGCAAGATTATTGGATGAAAGCTCTTAGCCACGATTTACTAGCGAATAATTTAATTCAGACCGGAAAAATTCGTGAAGGATTACAGCAATTCGAGGAAGCTATTAAATTTTCTCGCAAATTAAAAAATATTGCTTTGACTCAAGCCTTTGAAACTTCACATCTGATTTTTCGATGTAAATATGGAATTCAACTGCAAACTTCATTTGATGAACTTGAAAAAAAGTTTTTTAGCTTAGCTAACAAAGATGCTTTTTCAAAAGCGAATTTAGGACTCGAGTATGTGCGCCAACTGACATTAAGAGGCGACTGGAATCTTGCGATAGACAAGCTCGAAGAGATATCACATGTCATATACCAGAGCCAAAATCGCAGACAAGAAGCTCGTTTGAATTTGCGATGGGCCGAGATATATTTTTTAAAAAACGAACCGACTTCAACCTTGCATTATATTCGTTCAGGGAAACGCTGCCTTGAATTTGTCGATCAAACCTATGAAATTCAATTTTTAGGGCTTGAAATCAAAGTTTATGAAAAACTCAAACGTCAAGTGGCCCCAATCGAATTAAAAAATCGCCTCATCGAACTTTCAAGTATCTATAAATCAACCAAAAACAATAACATACTTTCACGCTCTAAAGACACAAGCTTAGCAAATAGCACACAGTACATTCCATCTGATGATGAAATTCATCAACGCCTTCTGGAAGCTAGCGAAAATGAAACGGCATCACGCAAAGTCATTTTTAGCACTAATTTTTTTAGCTGGATTTACCGTTTTTATAATCTTGAGTATGGTGAAAACTATATTCTTTTGAACTTCAGCCCTAAAAGTATAACCTGCCTTAGCAAGAACGGTATTTCCCATAAACCAGATGAGCTGTCGACATTAGCCTTCAAAATTTTGACGACGCTTTCTCGTGGTTTCACTTCTAAAGAAGCTTTGGTGACGGCTGTATGGGGTTACCAGTACGATCCATTACGCCATGATCCTTTAATCTATTCTTCATTTTCAAGCTTAAGAAAATCATTGGGTACAGACGCCCATTTTATTGAGACATCCGAAATGGGTTACAAACTGAATGCCACACTGCTTAATTTTCTTGAGCAAGGAAATCAACAAGCGCAAGACTACGAAAGACAAATGAACGTCACTCAACCATCAGCATACAATCGGGGGCAATCAGATAAAATAGTTGCGCTTGCGAAGATAGGGCTGAATTCACGTCAGATTCAAATTTTGACATTTTTGGAAACGAATGAATTTATTTCCGTTAAAACCGTAGTCAGCTTGTTTTCAACATCTGAAATTACTGCCAATCGAGATCTGCGGGCTTTGTATGAAAAGAAACTTGTGATAAGAATAGGACAAGGGCGAGCGACCCAGTATTCTTTGAATACCGACTCTTCAACTTGAAAAAAGGACTTTTATGAATCTCAGCATTTTAAATTTAATTTCAGCCTTAGTAATTACGGTTAGCTCATTAATGTCTATTGCTCAAAATGCAGATCTTGATATAAAGCCTAAAACTTTACGCGAAGGTCAATACGAGGTCCCTATTGACGATCCAACTTTATCCGACGCCGCCATTTTTAAATTACGTCGTGTTCAATTGGAGCAAAATGGAAATGATATTAAATTGAAGTATATTGTGCCGGTGGAATTAACCGGCGAAGTGAATCGCGTCGAATTTACTGGAACAATCAATGGTGGAGAAGGAACATTGATCTACGAAAATACCAAAATGAACTGTTTGGCTGATCAAAGCACATTGATGTGTAACGTGGCCTATCAAGATCTTAAATTTAATCAAGAAAAGGCCGATCGTATCTTGAACGCGAAGTTTGGCGGAGAAGACCTTCGCAAACGCATTTTAATTCAAGGCAAGTTTTCTACAGATCCAGTCGGCGTCGTCAAAATTAAATTAAGATAAGAATTAAAACTCCGCAGACGAAAGACGACATGGCCAAGGCTAAGTACTTGGTCATTTTTTTTCGCCCCTTGTATATCTCAAACAGTGTAGCAAACAATGGACTTGTACCAGCAATGGCCGAAATCGTCGCTAAGTGCCCGATTTGAATGGCATGTAAATAAAAGGCAAGCGACATAAATGTTCCAAGCACACTGGCCATGACAACCAGCCTACGATCTTTCGTGTCTAAAGATTTAAACGGACTGATAAGCTTCAACTGAAAAAAAGGTATTAAACTAGCGATAAAAAATCCGATTACGGTTGCTCCACTTCGAACCGCATTTGCCACAAAAACTGAAAGACCAGGTGTGTTTTCAAAGGCCTCTTTAGTTAAAATTAATCCACAAGCATCCAGACTAACCCCGACGAGAGCAAACAAAATTCCTTGGGTGTCCCAATGCCCTTTTTCTTTAAATGACTCCATCGAAAATGAAAATAAACAAGCCATCAAAAACAAAATAGCGATCAGACGATAGAAAGAAAAACCTTCACCAAATAAATAATATGAAGCTACGCCTAATATCAGAGGCTGAAACCCGAAGATCATCAAAACCCGCCCAGATCCAAGGTGCGTGAAAGCTCGCAAAAGAAAAATATCGCCAATCATTAAACCTGCAACACCGCTAACAACTAAATAACTAAAGCTGGTTATTGAAAGATTAGTTGGTGCCTGAAATATGAAGATCGCCGCAACGAAACACACGAAGGCCACACACGCTTTGAAATAATTCATCCAACTTGGGCCTATCTTTTTAGAATAATCGGTAAAATACAGACTGGCCGTTGCGAATGTAATATTAGAACCCAGAGCGTAGAGAATTGAAAGCATGCAAGATCCTATGCTATACATGAAAACAAAGACAACTTCTTTTTCTGAGGGCTTGGACGACTTTTAATCAACTCGGCAACGTGAAGGCTAATTATGAACACTTGGGCGAAACATTCAAAGAATCCATTCATGACTTTGACTTTGCATGAAAGACTACAAAGGGAAGCTTCGCGACGTATCCAATATGGAGTTGCTTTCCAATTAGCCGCTTATCTATTTTTATTTTTTTCTTACGGCTTCGAACCCGATCAAACAACCTCATTCATTGTTTTGAATATCGCAGGATTCGCATTGGTGGCCTTTAGGGGCTTAGCCGTTTTACTGCTCTCTAAGAAGATTGCTTTCAAAAAATTGTATCACTTTCAGATGTCGATGACCCTGCTTACAGCCCTTACGAATAGTCTTCTTGCAGGATGCACAATTGCACATTACCGCATTTTCAACTCACAAATTATTTTAATATTATTCTATGTTATCGCTATGTCGACGGCGGTGATTAGTTCTCTTGCTCCAGCGCGCCCCTATCAAAGACTTTATTTTGCCTGCGCATCGATTCCTTTAATTATTTCTTTTTTTAATCCTGATTTAAATGACGTCTTCCATAACTTAGGGGCAGTTTGCACTTTGTACTTTGCCTATTTGGTCTATTGCGGTCACATTATCTCCAAAGATTTACTAAATTCCTATCAGGCTGAACTTTCTGCTCACCAACAAAAAGAAACTTTACAGAAGGTGATTGATTTAGTGCCTGGCTTTGTGGCGCTTTCAGACCCGCAGGGAAACTGGACCACGACCAGTCAATCTTTTGAAAAATTTCGTTTCAGTAGCGCTTTCTTAGAAATCTGTAAGCAATTTCGCTTAGGACATATTACTCAATACACGCGTGAAGTGACTTGGTATGAAAACGGAGAAAAAAATTCTTTTATATTATCGACCCAAAAATTTGCTGATCTATCGATTATAGTGGTCGGCATGCCGGCCGAAGAAATTTTCGAAATGCGAAAAGAGCTCGACACACAAAGAACTAAAGCCGAATTTTCGGCTCGATTAGCCACTTTGGGTGAAATGGCTGGTGGCATCGCCCACGAGATCAACAATCCCCTTGCCGTGATCATCGGAGTCAGCTCGCAAATTTCAGCCTCGCTGAAACAGCCATCGCCTGATCTCGTCAAATTAAGCGAACGCATCGATAAGATTTCAAAAACATCTTTTCGGATCAGCAAAATCATCGCAGGCCTGCAAAGCTTCTCTAGACAGTCGGATAAAGACGCCTTTGTTCCAACGAAAGTTTCTCAGATTGTCGAAGATACTTTAGAACTTTGCCGTGAAAAATTTTATCAAAACTCGGTTCAACTTAATGTGCACGAGCTTGTTGATGTCGAGGTGCCAGTTCGCTCGGTGCAAATTTCTCAGGTGCTGATCAATCTTTTAAATAACGCATTCGATGCGGTGAAAAAACTGTCACAACCAACCATCGATCTTACGTTTCAAGAAACTGAAACTGAAGTATTCATCAATGTGTCTGATTCAGGCCCAGGCATTCCGAAGGCTAATCTTGAACGTATTTTTGACCCATTTTTTACCACTAAAGACGTCGGTCAAGGCACAGGCTTAGGTTTAAGTATTTCAAGAGGCATCATGCTGGATCACCAAGGCGAAATTACTTATCTTCCAAATGAAGGCCGAACGACCTTTCGTCTTCGTCTGCCAAAAATGAGAAAAAAATAGGCTTTATTATTACCCATGGGGCCGTTCTTGTTTCAATTAGAAACGCTCTGCCATTTCACAAGCTGATGACTAAAGTCTAGGTCTAGCCCTGCCGATATCTAATAAAACAACGCGCGACGGCAGATCCGCTTGTAAAGCATCAAGAGTAGCAGCGAAGAAGCAGCAGAAGAGGCAGCCATGAAGATCACAGAAGTAAAAATCTTTCCGGTGAACGAAGACCGACTAAAAGCCTACGTTACAATCACAATCGAAGGGTGCTTTGTAGTCAGAGACTTGAAGGTCATTCAAGGACCACAGGGTCTATTTGTAGCCATGCCTAGCAAAAAGCGCAAAGATGGGCAATTTCGCGACATAGCTCACCCCTTAAACCAAGAAACTCGACAAACAATCGAGGATATGGTTTTTGAGGCCTACGAAAATCAACTTCGCTCGATGGGAGAAACTCTTGTCAATCTGAAGCGGCAGAAAGCTCCGACGAGCTCTTCGAACGACTACGACTGATCAGACTGTTAATTTAAGAGGCAAAAAAGAAGCCCTGCTCGGCCAAATCTTTCTTTTCCATTAAACTACATCGAGTGAATTTCTTGATCTTAAAGCCCAAGATTCTTTATCGAGAGTCTTGGGCTTGTTTTTTCTTGCCCTTCGCGCAGTTTTTCATTATTTTCAACTTTACGTTCAATCATGTTGGGGTATCGCCAAGTTGGTAAGGCAATAGATTTTGATTCTATCATTCGGAGGTTCAAGTCCTCCTACCCCATCCAATTTTAATTTATAAAAAAAACCGCTTAAGAGGCGGTTTTTTTATTTGTGTTCCCAGATTTAGAATTCTTGTTATTTAATACTTTAAAAAAAATCACACTGATCATCTTAATTTAAGTTACTAACTAGCTCAGATTCAAAGTCACAAAGAACTTACCAAATCAAAAAATTGCAGAATTACCAAGTCATTATCTGAATCTTCGTGTATTTTAAGTTTAATGCTCCTTAAATTAAAATACACCCGCTTTGTTTTTCTCATATCTTTTATTTTCACATTTTCAGCTCGAGCTGAAAATCTTCTAAATCCCGTCATTGATCGAGCCTCTTTTTTTTCAGATTCAGAACGATATATCTTAACAGACAATCTTAACCAATTGCGACACCAAAAAAATATCTATATGGCTGTTTTGGTATTAGAGACATTGGGCGGCCAAACAATAGAATCTATCGCCGAACAAGAATTTAAACGCTACGGCCTTGGAATTAAAGGCGTTGATAATGGACTACTTTTGATTTTGGCTCTAAAAGAACGGCAAATGCGTTTTGAGGTCGGATACGGACTTGAAGGCGATTTACCAGATGCCGTCACCAAACGTCTTTTAGATGATGTTTTAAGACCCTACTTACGAAATAATAAAGCAACTGACGGAATTCTAAAAATCATTCACATATTGAACACCGGAAATTTTGATTCTATATCAAAAAATCTTTCAACACAAAAGACGACAAATCCTTGGGCAATAAGCTTAACAACCCTAGGGCTGGGGTTGTTCTTTCTACTATTTTTAGTGCTATTCAAGAATTCCCCAGACAAACTTCAATCTAAACGCGTCGAAAAACTGTTGGGCCAATTTCGCCCAGCCGACTGGTCTACCTTCTTGAAAAAAGAAAAACTATATCTCAAATTGCAAAGTTTCGTTTTTTGGACTTTCATCTTTTCATTAACTATCACGACGGCTCTTCCGTGGTCTCCCGTCTCAGAGATTGTCATGATTATCGGTCTTTTATTTATTTTTGTTTTTGGCTTCATCTGTATAGGACTTATCAAATTATTTGATGCTCAATACTCTTGGATTAGACTTTACCAAGAATCACCATCTTCATTAAAAAGTGTTATTAAAAAAGAGCTCCTGTCACAAGGCTACAAGTACTCGAAAGAAAAAGATAGTTTCGAGCAACCTCCTCGTTCAAATAATTCAGCTGGTAGTAGTTCCTCATCAAGAAGTTCGAGCTCTTCATCGTCATCTTCATCTTATAGCAGCGGAGGCCGCTCAGGAGGCGGAGGCTCAAGTTCAAGCTGGTAAATGTGGAATTCAAAAAAAATTTGTACTGCTGGATTCACAATTAATCAATCAGGTATTCTGACCAAAATTGTTAGACAGATCTATAGCTAAGTCAAATCCCTACCCTAATAAATTGAAAAGGGGCCCTTTATTCTCAAATTGAAACACTTTAATTCGCTTGGCATAGATTGCAAAGAACCTCTTCAGGTTGCTTGCAAAAGGATAAATTATGCAAATCAAATATGTTCTGGCGTGTCTACTTACTTCTTTCAGCTTAACTGAAATGTCTCACGCTAATGGACTTTCCTGCGAAAGTTTATTTGCAAAAGAACAATTTATTAAACCTGGACTTGGTATTATAGAAAATACGGATGGATCCTACGAAGCCGGAATAAAAATATCGGAACATGACCGATTACCAAATGCATCGATATCCCAAAAGTTTTTCGCCAAGTTTTTGAATATTTTCCTACTTCCTTTAACAAAGTATTTTGAAATTGATGCTTTAAGTGGTTTTGCAAATAAACTTCTGAATGATAAACGCAATATTTCATATTTATATAAGTTAGTCGAAGCCCTTGAACTCAAATTAAAATTTAACCCCGACTTAGCGTCTCGAAATATCCCGCCAAACGGAGCGCTCGTCGTAGTGGGTCCCCATCTATCTGGTGGCATAGATGGAATGACTATGGCCAGTGTCGTAAATCTATTTCGCAAGCAAGATGACGTATTGATCGTTTTAACAGATAGGCTATCCGCTATCGATGGAATACCTGAAAACGCAGTTTTGATTGATGACAGCGAAGGCCCAGATTCATATCAAAAAAATAAAATTCCTCGCAATCGTATAATTCAGCATCTTAAAAGTGGAGGCGCCATAGTACTTTTTCCGTCTGGAAATAATGCGACGGCTTATCCAATTAAATCAATTTCCGACAATAAAAAGCTTACCAAATCAAACTACCCTTTTGATGCTTTATGGATGGCAGGCCTTACTACTTTTGTAAAAGAAGTTCCAGAAACAAAAATACTTCCTATGTACACAAATCGGTACTTTACTGATGACTACCAAAGTGCAAAAGCAAATGGAGGCCCCCTATCAGCCTTGCGAGTTCCTAAAGAAATTAGCAAGCACATTGGCTCAACGGTCGACGTTAAAATCGGAGACCTGCTTGAGGCATCAGTTGTTTTAGAAATCGCAGAACAGTACGCACGCGATCGAGAACTGAATTCAACCGAAGACCTGACTCCGGCCAAGGTTGACGTTGATCGTGCTCGGGGTAAAAGCTTACACGAAATCTTAGTTAGCAATGCTTTTTTAGCGTATCTTAGAACTGAAGTTTATCAGCTTTTAAGTGTCGATCAAAAAAGTAATCAAGAAATGCTTCCGACTGATTGGGTGAAATTCTTAAACAAAACCAATGCGAATTGATAATTTTATTTTACTGATCGTAATTACTGATGGCCTTAGAACAATACCGTGTCTAGTTTTTCTGTAACTCAATTAACTGGAACCAGCCTCATCTACATTTCTAAGGTCTAGGACTTTTTTTGACACAATTGTATTTACTTTATCCAGCTTGTTACCGCCGTCTAGGGTGAAATTTTTCACTATAAAATAATTTTAATTTTATTAAGATATTACTTAATGTTTTCATTGATATCTAAAAAAAGAAATTTGTTTATCTGTCTTCTTTTTATCTGGATCTGTCTAGGGTCTGAATTTTCTTGGTCAATGAATATTCATAATTTAAATATTGAAGACACAGATTGTACACCCGACAAAATTGATTCTTTGGCTGATCGATTTAGATGCGAGCAATCGATGACCTACGATTCCTGTAAAGCTCATATGGGTGTAACTTTAGCAAGTACATTTTTGTTGGCGCCGAACATTCAGGCAAATGAAAATTTTCAAACCTCATTCATCAAACTTAAAAGTGTTGCTGGCAGCAGTAAAAGACACAATTCAAATCAAGGGCTTTCACCTTATCGTGCCAGTGAAGTGCAACAGATCGCACGAGAAATGGAAAAAAAAAGAATTCGACTAGACTCTGATATACGAGAGTTTAGTCGTGTCTTTAATGAAGCAGTTTCAAAAATTCCTAGAAAGCCAGACGGATCAATTCGTATTCGCGCCGGTGGTCCAACGACTGTTCGAAACTTGTTTTTAATGGTCAAAGATGAAATTCAAAATAAAATTCCAAATAATCAATTTACACAAAATTTTTTAAAGGGTGCGACCAAGCCTTCGCAATTTTTAAAAAGAGATTTTGAAAACATAGTCATTCAAATGTTTCCGGAAAAAGATCAAAAAAGAAATAGACCATCAATAGAAGGCTTCATTAGTCTTCAAGAATCTCGATATGACTATAAGTTTTTTCAGCGCTTTCAAAAATCCAATCCTAAAATTAATTTAAGAATGGATCAAGGCGGTATACCGAATGAAATGGCTGATAGTCTTTCAGAATATCGAAAATTTCGATCATTTATCTTACACAGTGAAAAAGACGAAGTACAATATCATGCGGTAAAAAAGATTCCCCGAAAAAGAGAACCCGTTGTATGTCAAGGAACGGACCGCGGTAAACTTGTCGGAGGAGGAATAGCGTCTGCACTTGGTGAATGGGCCATTGGAGCGACTCAAGATCTTAATGCGGCCGAGACTATTGGAAAATGCCTCAAAGATCTCAATATTAATCTAGATCATGAAGAAGCCTTGGAATTGATAGCCAATGTTAATATTAAAAAATCTCAGTCGTCTGACAAATCATGTGGCGATCTCGAATTTGATCCTGAAGATATCCAATTATTAACAGCGAAAAATAAATCTGAATTGAGACAGTTTTTTTGTTCTTTAAATGATAAATTAAATAAATCAGATCAAACTTTTGAAAAATTAGTAAAAGACGGAGTGAATTGGAATTGCGATGGTGATATCGAATTACCTGGAAGCTCGTCTTACTTTAACAACGGTCAACTAAGTCTAGTTTTGCGAAGCGGACGTAAAGCAACAATTAATCTTAATAGTGCAAATGAATGGGTTTATGAAAACATAAATACAGATGATAACCAGTTAAAAGCTTATTTAATTGATAAGATTCGGTTTCCTATTGTCTCTCAAAAGGCTAAAAAGTATCAACTCGACTATCGATTTGCATGCAATAATAGATATAATTTCTCAGAGGATCTCTGTGATATCGCGAGCCATATGGAACTAGTCAAACACGTTAAGTACCATTGTCAATTTTTACAGCCGAAATAATCTTAACTATCAAGAACTTAAATTGATTTAAAAAAGCAAAACCGGACGCCAATTTCAGGGCTTTACAACTCGAGAGTTTCTTAAATAAGTACGACATACATAATAAAAGAAAAAATAAACTCCGATCAAAAGTGGTAGATAAAAAAAATAAAGATCCCAAGGCATTTTATTGCTTTCACCGAGACGTGGTCCAAAAGAGAAAATAGCAAAACTTAGAAAAAAAATTGTCTTCGCTAAAATTTTAGAGCTTTTCAGAAAATTCGGAAGCTTCACAACAATAATCGAAAGACTTATTGAAAGAAAAGAAATGAAAAAAAATATAAGAACACTCATATACGCGTTAGTTTTTGAAAGCCCACTACAAGACATTTGGCTTGATGATCGACCAGAACTTCTTTCATATGTCGGAAATAAAAAACCCGGCCCACCATCTTGTGCAGGATTATTTTTCCATTTTATAGATGCAACATTTTTTATATCATCTAAGATATTTCTCGAATGCACACTGTTTACATCTCGAAGACAGTCATAAGTGAAAGAAATTCCACTCCACCCCGTATATAAACCCAATAAAATTAAAAGAAAACCGACTGGCCACTTTATCCATATTAAAAATTGGGCAACTAAATCCAAAATTAAAGTAACTGCACGGACTAATAAAGCAAAAAAATTTATTTTCACAGCACTGTATCCTATTTTTTCTAGATACATTTATCAATGAAATTTGCCAAATTCGTTTACTAATATATGTTCAGCCTGACTTAGCTGGCCATTTTTGAAAAATGATTCTTATCTGATAGCGAATCATCGGCTGAATCTAGAATTTGATCCCTACCGACACCTCTAATAGTTTTGTTTAATTTTTCAACAAGAAGTCTCATTTGATTCGACTGCACGCTAAGCTCCTGAGCCGTTTCTGCTGAAGAAGTTGAAACCTTAGCAACATCTCGAGTGACACTATCTATTTCTTGCATGGATTGACTTACTTCAGATACTCCAACTGACTGCTCTTTACTTGCAGTAGTGATCTCAGATACCATTTGAGATATTTTTCGAGAGCTTTCTAAGACTTCAGAAAGGGTCTCGCCACAGCGTTTACCAATTTCAATTCCTCGCTCAACTCGAGCGCTGCTATTTTTAGATTTGACTTCGATGTTAGCCTTAGTCGAATCAACGATCACCTTAACGATCTGAACACTTTTGGCCAAAAGATCAGATATTTCATTCGAAGACCTACCACTCACATTAGCTAGATTTCCGACCTCTTCCGCCACTATGGCGAAACCTTTGCCCGCCTCACCTGCTCTTGCAGCTTCCACAGATGCATTGAAGGAAAGTAATTTCGTTTGAAAAACTATTTCATTTATAACTTTTGTTTTTGTTTCAATTTCTGTAATCACTTCGAGAATTTTAGATATTTCAGCATTTCCGTGATTAACAGTTTGAATAAGGTCTTGATTGCTTATTTTAATTTCAGAAACTTCATTAATAAGCTCATCAACTAACGCCTTCCCGGCCTCAGCAGTCGTCAAACTGGTATTAGCAAAAGACTTCGACAACTCTGCATTTTCAGAATTTTTACCTATCATCGAATTAATTTCATCGACCGCAGTCACTGTTTGCTCTAAAGCAGAAGCTTGTTGAGATGTTGTCGAAGATAAAGTTGCACTGTCTTGAGCCACCTGAGAAGAAGCAGCTCTAATTTTGTCAGACGAAAACAGCAGGTCGCGCGCCATTTGACTAAGCTGTCTCGTAAGAGACTTTGCATTCAGAAGACTTAAAGAAATCGCAATAAAAAATCCAAAAAGAGAACTTCCTATTAAGATCCATTTGGTTTCATTTTCTTCAATATGAGCCAATTCAACTAAATTTTTAGCCTCAATAGTTTGTTGTTCGATCAATCCAGCAATTGCAGATTCGACAATAGCTGCTTTGACAGGACAAACTTCACGAACGAGTCGGGCCACTTCTTCTATTTTTTTCTGATCATGTGTTGAGGCCAACTCGATCAACTCTACCCCAAATTTTAAAAATTCATCTGCAGATTTTGCAAACTCATCAAACTTTTTACGTTCAACATCGCCCTCAATAGTTGATTCGAAATTTTTTTTTCCTTTCACAAACTCAGCAACGGCTGCTTTCGTTAGATCTAAATACTTGTCAATTTCAATTTGACTCATTCCAATAACCGGCACAGTTCGCACTTGAAGTCGAATATTACGAAACTTGAAAACAAGTTCGCCTAGCATCTTTGTTTTCTGCAATTTTATGTCAGAAATTTGGCTATTTATTGCAGTGACTTTTTGCTGTTTGAAAAAAATTGTCATTCCCAAAATTGGAAGTAACATTCCGATAGCCGAGCCCATCAAAAATAACTTTGCAGATATTCCCAAGTTTTTCATAAAACTCCTGACAGTTCTTATGAATGTAATAACGGACTGGGATAATTCGAACTGAAGCAAAACTGTTATTATTGAAGGATTCTTCGTTTAATATACTCAGGATGCTTCATTTATTATAAAATATATCCGCAATTGATACAGAAAAATTAGAGGCTGGCAAATCAGAGTGGACATCAATTCTGGGGGGCCAGGCTCAATATCTCACGAAAGATCTTCATACTCGCGAACCGCATCCGCAACAATATCAATCGACGCTTGCCAGAAATCAGGTTTTGATATGTCTTGGCCGAAGTGTTTTTGAATAAGCTGCTCGGCGGTCATGCGACCCGTGTCTTTCAAAATTTCGTGATAAAGATCGACAAACCCTGCGCCTTTTTTTTCTTTTTGGGCGTAGATGCCTAAACTAAAAAGATAGCCGAATAGGTACGGATAATTGTAGAAGCCAATTTGCGAAAACGAAAAATGCATCTTACTAGCCCAGAACATTTCATTGTATTCGGACAAAGTTTTTTCATACCACTTGGCCCAAGCCTGCTTGGTTAATTCTGAAAATTCTTTTGCTGAAATTGATTTATTTTTTCGAAGCTCCATGGCCATTTTTTCAAATTCGTAGCGCGCAGGAATATTTATCATTAAATTTCCGGCCGATTCAATTTCTTGCCAAAGAATTTCTTTTTTCTGTTGATTTGTCGTTGCGCGCTTTAAAAGAGCTTTGCGAACCAGGGTTTCACCGAATATCGAAGCGGTTTCAGCTAAAGTCATCGGATAAGCCGTTTGCCCTATTGGCAATTGGCGCATCACCCAAGAATGATAGGCATGGCCCAGTTCATGGGCCAAAGTCATTACATTCTTCATGCTTCCATCGTAGGTCATAAAAACACGAGTCTCGCGCACACTCATGAACCCTGTACAATAGGCTCCGGCCCCGCGGTTTTCGGTTGGTGTTGCATCGATCCATTTTTTATCGACACACATCTGCACGAATGCACCCATTTCCGGAGAGAACTCATTAAAAGCTTTAATAACAATTTCGACAGCTTCATCAAACGGAATAGCCGAAGTTGAATGAGGGTAGCCCGCCAATGTATCCCATGGACCCAATTGTTTTTCACCCATCTCTTTAGCCATCAGTGACAATGCCTTTTGGCCTAGTTCACGGTTTTTATAAGTCGTTTCCATCAAGGCATCTAAAGTATTTTTTGTGATTCGACTTTGATGGCAAGACTGATCTAAAAAATGAAATGGCTTTTTGGCTGATCTGAATTTGGATTGTTCAATTCGATTTCCGTATATCGAGTTTAAAATAAATGAAGCACTGATTTCGTGTTGCTTCCAAGCGTGATTAAGTGCCTTGTAGGCTTTCTGACGAATACTTCTATCACTTTTAAAAAGCCAATTTGTTGCTTCAGCCATACCCAGCTGTTTTCCATCAATATCAACTTTGATTGTACCCGCTAGCTCTGAATAAAGTTTACCCCAAGAATGCAATCCATCAAAAGAAAGCCCTTCAATAATAACCTCTTCAGGAATACTCAAAAGAAAATCATTTTGGCTTCTTTGATAGCGCAAAATAAATTCATCATGAGCCGCATTTTCGTCTTTAAAAAATGATTCTAAAAAGGTTTCAGGAGATCGCAACAAAAACATTTGAAAAGATTTAGTCGATTTTTTAATTTCGTTCGTCATCGCTGCGGCACGATTGTTTAAATCTTTAGCGTCTGTATCTTGCGAATTGATAGTTAATGCGCAACTCGAAAATACACGCAATGAATTGATTAATTCAAAGCACTCGGTTTCTTTTCTATAGCACTCAAGAGCCAACGGCAGAATTTCTTTCATTTCAACAAGAACATCCTGAGCAAGAGAATTTTGATCCATCTTATTCACAAGATTCAAAAAAAGGGCTGATTTGGCTTCCAAAAAATCACGATGTGCATTTAATTTCGAAAAATCTTTTTCAATTTTAGTATCTGAAAAACTTTGATAAATGTTTGAATTATCCCAATGAACTGGTGTTTTGAAAATTTCCATTCTAGCCCCCTTGGCATTTAAAAAATACACGACTTGAGATAATTTAAAATTATTTAACAAAAATATGAATCTCTATTTAAAAACCTTACAAAAATTTGTTTCTTATTTGAACATCGGCGTCATTCCCAGATACTTCAGTACAAGCGACATAATTCCGATAAGCCCCCTATGCAAGATTTTGCGAAACCTTTGATTCTAACCAGCCTTATATTTGTCGCCGCCTGTGCGCCTAAAGAAGAAAAAGTCGTTGCACCAAAACGCCCCCCTGTCGTCGTCACCCCGACAGAACCTCCAAAACCTTACCTAAAACGTATTGAGTTGAATTCTGGCTCAAGCTTTGGAACCACGACGAAAGGCTACGTCACTTCTGTCAGCCTAGCTAGCACCTCAACGAAACAGAGCGGCACGACAACAAATGGATACCGAGTGCAATACAACGTGCAAGACCCCAACAAACCCCGTTAGTTTTGTTTCTTTTTTCTGAAAAACTAGTTAAGGCTTTTGCCATTAAGTTTCGCGAAAAAATGTCGATAAATGAGATATGGTTGTGGCTCGTATTCTCAGATTGAAACAGATGATTTTCACATCGGTTTTGGTCGCTATTTTATTTTCTTTATCTTCGAATGCTACGGTATCGCCTACGCTTTCTGTTCAAGGCCAAATAACGAATCCCGATGGCAGCACTTATAACGCAACCGGCGTGCAGTTTATCATTCGCGTTTACTCGCCAGGACCTGAACAATGTATTCTGTATAGCGAAACGCAAACAAAAGATGCCTCTCCGACGGGTGGTTTTTCTTTGTTGCTTAATGACGGAACAGGTACCCGCACAGATGGCAACTCGAATTCTTTTATCGAAACTTTCTCAAATCAAAAACCTTTTACAATTGCGGGTACGAACTGCCTAGTCGGTTCAGGAACTGTCACCTATACACCGGCTGAATACGATGAGCGTAAATTAATTGTCTATTTCAAAGACCCTGCGATGAGCGGCTACGAAAGCATGCCCGTCACGACAATTGCACATTCAGCTTCAGCCTTAGATTCTTTACGCCTTGGAGGATTTTCAGCGAATGCACTTTGCCGAGTTGCCAATGCCGGCACACCAACAAATGTACCCGCGTTGACCCCAGCGAACTTTACAGAACTCATGAGCCTTATCAACGGAACCTCGACTCAATTTGTGAAAACTTCCTCTTCCGGCGGAGCTAATTTACCAAGTTATGGAGGGGCTCCTTCAAGTCCGCAAACGGGAAGTCTTTGGTACAACAGCTCTTTACAAAACATTCAGTACAACAACGGAACAGTCGATGTTTCACTTGTCGATGGCACGGATTCTCGTCTATCTGATTCGCGCCCGCCGTCAGGCGCAGCCAGCGGTGACCTCAGCGGAACTTACCCAAATCCAATTTTGAAAACCACAACCGTAACCGCTGGAAGCTATGGCTCAGCAACTCAAGTCGCTGGCTTTACTGTAGATTCGAAAGGTCGATTAACTGCGGCAGCTAACACAGCCATAACATTTCCAGTTACCACGGTTGCAGGCCGCACCGGTGCAGTCATTTTAGATATCGGTGACATCGGTAGCGCAGCCACAAAATATTTTACTTACAGACCGAACAATTCGGCCTGCAGCAACGGGCAAGTTTTAAAGTGGGACAGTTCTAATTCACGTTGGTCTTGTGCGAACGACAATGACTCAGCCGCATCTAGCTTTGTTAGCACTTTGACAGTGAATGCTCCGCTGGTGAATTCAGGCACAGCCAGCGATCCCGTTCTATCTGTCAGTACCGGAACGACTTCGACTCCAGGAATTTTGCGACTGGCCAACAACGGTGGAACAACTTCAGGCACAGCCGTAGAAGCCAATGATTCGCGATTAACTGACGCAAGAATTCCGACAGGCCTAGCCACAGGTGACCTTTCAGGTACTTACCCAAGCCCGAATCTTTCAAACACAACCGTATCCGCAGGAACCTACGGTTCAGCAACTCAAGTCGCTGGCTTTACTGTAGATACAAAAGGTCGATTGACATTTGCGACCAGCACGCCAATTACATTTCCAGTTGCGAGTGTCGCCGGCAAATCAGGAACAGTCGTCATTGACCCTAGTGACATCACAAGTTTGGCTTCAAAATATTTAACATACAAACCAAACAACGTCGCTTGCGCCGATGGCCAAGTTCTGAAATGGGATAATTCCAACTCGCACTGGTCTTGTGCGAACGATAGTGACTCATCTTCAGGTGGATTCGTGAGCAGCTTGACTGTGAATGCTCCGCTAGTGAATGTCGGAACTAGCAGCGCACCAAACTTATCAATTGATGCTGCAACAACTTCAACCCCGGGCATCGTTCGCTTAGCCGCAAATTTAGGAGTGAACGCCAACACCGTAGTTCAGGGCAATGATTCACGTCTATCCGATTCTCGTGCACCAACAGGTTCAGCTAGCGGAGATCTTGGCGGAAACTTTCCGAACCCCACCGTCACAAAAATTCAGGGTGCAAGCATCAGCGCTTCAGTTCCTACGACCGGACAATTTCTAAAATATGGCGCAAGCGCTTGGGGTGGCAGCACACTCACTTTATCTGATCTTCAAAGCAGCTTCGGCGGAAGTCTTTTCGCGTCTCCGACTTGTCTGCCAAACCAAACTCTATCTTGGAATTCAAGCACGGATCAATTCACCTGCATCGCCATCGGTAATCTGAATGCATCGGTGATTTCGGCAGGAACATTTTCAGACAACCAATTATCATCGAATATTCCACGATTAAATGCCAGCACCACTTGGACTGCAGGATCACATGATTTTTCAAGCGCATCTAGCCTGACCGTTCCGGTCGATTCGGGCGCAGCACCCACATCGAGTGGGCGTATTGCCTATGACAGCTCTACTGATCAATGGCGTGGAGGAGTCAATGGAAGTTCAAATTATTTTGCGATGTCATCGACTTCTTTAACAAACGGTCAGCTTGTTCAAGGCAGCGGTCACGGCAGAATCGTGGCTTCAGGCGTGTCGGTTGCGCCTTCAGAAAGCGCAGGTATAGCCGCCTCAAATAATGGTACTTCAAATTTATTAGCCCGCAACGACCACGTACATAAAGTTATTTACAACCTCCAATGGTTTTTCGCAGGAGTTGTTTCGACTGGGGTACAACCAATTCGTGTTCACGTTCCGCTGAACGTTACAAATTGTACAATTACCGGCTCTCAAGTTTCTGCTGACACAGTCGCAAGCAGCGGAAGTACGATTCATATTGAACGCTGCACGGGCGCAAGCCACTCGTGTTCAAGCTCGACAAATATTTATTCAAGTCCGATCACACTTGGGTCCAACAGCGAAAATGTCATAGCCGGAACGCCAAATACGACCACCATCAATAGCGGAGATGTTTTTCGTGTCAATTTTGATTCTGCTGGCTCAGGTCTTGCCAACGTCAGTGTATCAATGACGTATAAGTGTGAAAATACAGATTGAAATTAAGAACCAACTAAAGTCATTACCAGAGGTTTGCCTCGAGTGATAACACATCGTGTGCTCGTATTGGGCCGTAAATACGCCTGGGTCTGTAATCAAAGTCCAACCATCCCCATTGTCATAAACTTCGTAAGCTCCCGATGAGATAAATGGTTCTATCGTGATCACTTGACCTTCGCGCAAAATTCTTTTGTCTCGCTTATCAAAATACCCCGGAATAAAGCTTGGTTCTTCATGCAAGGCACGGCCCACACCGTGACTTCCTAAGTTTTCAATCACTGTGAAACCATGGCGCTTGGCCTCTTTTTCGATGGCATACCCTATACGATTTAGGCGCGCACCAGCCGTTGCTTCAAGCATCGCCCTTTCTAAAGCTTTTTTTGCAACTTCACAAATTTGCAGATGCAACTTTGATTCTGGAGGTATAATCGCAGAGCCACCCGTGTCTGCGAAAAATCCGTTCAATTCTGCAGAAACATCAATGTTCACCAGATCACCGCCTTTTAAAACTTTTGATCCGGGAATTCCATGTGCAGCTTCTTCATTTACACTGATACAAGTATATCCCGGAAAATTATAAGTCAGCTGAGGCGCAGAGCGGGCTCCATGCAGCTCTAAAAACTTTCCGCCAATTGAATCCAATTCGGCCGTCGTAATACCGGGTTCAAGTTTCGATTGCATATGCTGAAGACAACGCGCCACGATTTGACCAATTTTACGAAGGCTTTCTAAATCTTTCTCTGAATTGATAGACATTTTTCTAATCTACCTCACCCAATTGAAGAGATAAACCAAAAAGCTGTAGTTGTCTTTTTTCAGAATTAAAATTTTTAGCAAGTGTCATCGCAGAACTAAGCACTAAAACCATAAAAATCGCACCTACAAACCTTTTCGATGTCGGTATGGTTTCATTCAACGCGACGTCGGACTTAGCACCATCAAGCATTGAAAATGCAATACAGTCTTTATGACGAAACATATGAAAGATAACGCCGAGCACATGCCCAAGAACTATAATCAAAAAACTATTTGCAAAAAGCTCATGAAAATCTTCCAATTCTTCTTTGTAGCCGCTGGCCATCAACACACCACTAATAGTCAAGACCAAAGCCAATGCCATCATCAGTAAACTAGCCCAACTTGATGCGGGGTTGTGGCCAGACCATCGACGCGTATTTTTAGAAAAAATACCTTTAAAGTAATTTACTAATTCTTTGGGGTGCAGCGCAAATGAAGAAAAACGAGAATGCTTAGTTCCCGCAAATCCCCATATAATACGAAGCAGAACAGTAAAACCCAACAAAAGACCCGCCAGCATATGATAGCTGTAGGCCAAAGCCTCACTGTCGACCGTTTTTGCAATTGCAAATGCGAAAATAAATAAAAATGCAAAAACCCAGTGAAACATTCGCATTGGTAAATCATAAACAAGATTTTTTCTCATGGTTCTCCTTTACAGTCCGAAATGAGTTTGCCTGTTATTTAATTTTATCCCATGATGAACTCAACTCAAATAAAAAAGGAGATGATTATGAAACAAATCACAATCGCTTTAATGTTACTTGTTATAGGTGCCTTCGCTCACGCTAAAAAAGACTGTACTGATCAGCCCAAAGAAAAATGGATGAAAGAAGAAGATTTTAAAAAACGATTAGAAAGCGAAGGTTACAAAATTCGCAAATTTAAAACACCAGGCACATGCTATGAAATTTACGGAACAAACAAGGACGGAAAAAAAGTTGAAATTTACTTTAATCCCGTTGATGGTTCGATTGTAAAAGAAATTTCTAAATAATTCTAGCTTCCTCAAAATAAGAGACGATTTTTTTTCGTCTCTTATTTGAAAATTTATATTTTAAAAAATCCTTAGAATTTCAGCTCGAATCGAGCACATGTTACCATTTCAGTAACAATCGACTCAAACCAATACCCGATGCCAAAGCCACCACCATAGGAATTGCGAAATGCCACAAAACAATATGAACCCCGTTATCAATTCCACAAAAGAAACAAATTCCAACATTTCCTAAAGAAACGCAGGTTGCTCCGATGACAAGCCCACTTAAATCAGAGTCAAGACTAGCAGCTTTTCTCAATTGAAAAAACAAAGCCGCACCTAAAACAACAGCGTACCCCAATACGATAAAAAAACATTCAACTCCAGAAGTGCTCAGCCCAAGATTAATTTGCGATTGACTTAATTGAGCCACATTCAATCCACTCGATACTAAACTCACAACCAAAAAACAGATCGTCATGTACTTTAATTTCTTTACAGCAATCTCAAAACCAGGACGAGATAAAAATACCGCTAATGATAATGTCACAACCGACAAAATGAAAGACAGGATCAAATCAAATAAAAATTTTGGATGATAAATAATTTCCTTTAGATCAGTCCGGCAAGTCATCATACACAAACTTAATCCCAAAATAAAAATTCCCAAAAAAGTAAAAAATGAAATTGACCGCAACGGAGAACCCATCGACTGTTTCGGTTTCAAATCAAGTGTTAAATTCTGAATCAAATCGTCAGTTTTCATGACTGTTGTCCCTAATCTGCTTTTTTAGTTCTTTAATAGCCCTGTGTACAGTAACTTTTATGTCACTCATAGTAAAACCAGTCTTTAAAGAAACTTCATGAATCGACATACCGTCAATTTTCACTAATCTGAGGAGATCTTTTTGCTTGGTTGGAAGATTTTCACATAATTTTTCTAAGTCCAACAAATCGCTTCCATTGACGTTATCCAAAGAATGATTGATCTCAAATTCGTGATAAGTTTCTTCAATCGAAACTGATTTAAAGGCAATTTTATTTTTACGAAGATAATCTATCGCCTTGTAGCGAGCAATAGCATACATCCAAGGCAAGAAAAATTGACTTTGATCATACGTGGCCCGTTTCACATGAATCCCTAATAGAATATCTTGCATGACATCTTCATTCACACCGACAGCAAGACCGAATTTTTTCAACAAATTTGCAACAAATGGGGTTAATAACATTTTAACCTCCTGAAGAAGTTGTTGATAGCTTGCTGAGTCACCTTCAAGAGAACTCTTCATTAAACTCGCTAGCTTTTGTTCATCTTCAGACTGAGACAAATCATTTGGATTCGCCCCTCTTATATTGCTCATTCGTTTAAACTTTCAAAAGGTTACAACCAGGCTAAAGTTTCTCAATTTAATACATAGGTGTCAAATTTGATCGTTTTAAACAGTTTAATCAATCAGAAATAGGTCAATTTGGTCGATTTCAAAAAAAAATTTAATTCATGTAACCAAAAAGATACTTCAAACGAATGAGCCCATGTAGGTCGGGAAAGCAATAACGCAAGCCCCCCCTCTAATAACATCCGTTTTAAGGAGAAAAATATGTCTAACAATAAAAATCAATTTCTTTTACGAGCCGCTGTGGCTGGTATGATCGGGGCCGCAACTTTAGGGTTGGCTAGTCAAGCTGTTGCCGCAGATGAAGCAACAACGAAAGGACATTGTATTGGAGCAAATGCATGCAAAGGCCAAGGAGGCTGCAAACAAGAAGGAAAAAACGAATGTGCCGGTAAAAATGGATGCGGCGGCAAAGGATTTTTAGAAAAAACAAAAGCAGACTGCGACGCCATGGCAAAAAAGAATAAAAAAATTCATTTTCAAGCATCAAACTGAAGTTGTTTAAGCCTTTGAAGTAAAGAGTTTTCTAAAATGAAAAGAGTAATTGGATGAATCAAACGAGAATGAATATGGGCCTAGGATTACGTTCACCCCACTACTCTTATATTTTAGAAAAAAAACCAAAAATTTCCTGGTTCGAAGCTATTTCGGAAAACTATATGGGATTCGAATCAGGAAATGAAGGTCTTCCAATTCTTATTTTAGAAAAGATACGAAAAGATTATCCGATCGTCTTACATGGCGTATCACTTTCAATAGGTTCAACGGACGATCTCGATTTGAAATATCTCAATCGTCTTCAAAAGTTAATCGATCGAATAGAACCCGTTTGGGTCTCAGACCATATCTGTTGGACTGGGGTCAACGGAGAAAACCTGCATGACCTTTTGCCACTTCCTTACACCAAAGAAGCTGTGGCCCAACTGATAGATAAAATATTACGGGCACAAGACTTTCTAAAAAGACCTTTGGTCTTTGAAAATGTTTCTTCCTATCTTTCGTTTTCACATTCCGAGATGCCCGAGTGGGAATTCTTGACTGAAGTTGCAAAAAGAACAGATTGCCAACTGTTGATCGATATCAATAATATCTATGTCAGTTCTCAGAACCAATCCTTTGACCCTCTAATTTATTTAAAATCAATTCCTAAAAAATATATAAAGCAATTCCACTTAGCAGGGCATTCAAAGTCAACTAACTGTTTAATAGATACCCATGACGGTCCTGTCTCTGAAAATGTTTGGGCTTTGTACGGAATTGCCACAAAAAATTTTGGAGAAATACCTACCCTTATCGAGTGGGATGACCAAATCCCTTCTTTCGAAATATTAGAATCTGAAGCCCGCAAGGCCGAAGAAATTCAAAAACTCAATTTAAAGGACTTACATGAAAACTTCGAAAGAAACTCTGTCATTGCGTGAGCTTCAACTATGGATGAAATGGGTCATCGTAGATCCGCGTGGAGTTCAAGAAGCTTTAGCACACCCATTTCCAAAAAATATTAAAGAACCAACAAGATACACTTCTCCGGAAAAATCAGGCCTTCCTTGGATAAACCAATCCGAGCCTCTAAGTGTCATAGATCGTCTGAATATCTATGCAGAAGCATACTTCATACGAATATACGAATCGATGAAATCTGACTTTCCGATTACTTCTGAGATCTTAGGTGAGATTTCATTCAAAAAATTAGTTGCGGACTACATTAAAAAATTTCCTTCAACACAACATAACATAACCGAGATCGGAAAATATTTTTCTGATTTCGTATCGAACTATAAGAGCTTAAAAAAATTAGCATTTCTACCTGCAATCGTTCAAACTGAATGGCTCATTCTTGAATCCTTTTTTTCAAAAAATACCGGAATTTTGAACCCATCCAAATTCTTAAATTTTAAGGATGAAGATTGGGAAAACGCTTCTTTCTTAGTCGCAGATTCGACTCGATTATTAGAAAGCATTTGGCCCCTTGAGCAAATCTATAAAAAACAAATAACTTTCAACGAAATTGAACATTTTGAAAACCCTAATTACTTTATTTTGATTCGAGAAAATGGAACCGTTTTTATAGAAACTCTAACTAAAGCTGAGTTCCTTATTTTATCGAAATTAAAACACGGCGAAACTTTGCTTCAATCACTTCAAACAGCACAAGCAGAATGCAGCGACGATGAAATTGGAAACCATTTGATGAATTGGTTTCACCAATGGACACATCGCGGAATTATATACGATTTCAATATCAATACAAAAAAGGCCAATTTATGAAAAGTCACTTGCAATATTGTCAAATAATTATGAACAATCTCAATATATTACCAAGGGAATTTCCCCAAGTCTTAACCAGAATCACCTTAGGCTGGATATTTTTAGAAAGTGGCTGGGGAAAACTTCATCATTTAGACAAAGTCATAACTTATTTTAATGATCTAGGTATTCCGTTCGCAAACATTCAAGGACCAATCGTTGCAGGTACAGAGCTTGTTGCTGGGCTTTTTTTGCTAATAGGATTAATGACTCGATTTGCATCTCTACCACTTATCGCAATCATGACGGTAGCAATCTTGAAAGCTAAATTGTCTGATATAAGTACGTTATCTGATCTTTTCTCTGCTTCGGAATTTTTATACATTCTATTACTTATGTGGATTCTCGTTTCAGGGGCTGGGTTATTTTCAATTGATCAATTTACTTTTGAAAAGAATAAAAAAAATGGTGTTCCCATCTTTTCTAAATGAAATGAAATTAAATCATTTTATTTGACTGGTTAGGTCAGCAACCAGCTCAGCCTATGGTTGCCTCATTAGAAAGCTTACTTATTTATCGTCATTCAAATTTCGAATATCTGATCTGCCTTTGATTAAATTCTTCCTCTGTGATTGAAGAAGACAATGGAAACTGTTCAGCGAATCTTTCAGCCAAGGCAGAAATCGTTAAACTCGGATTGACTCCAAGATTGACAGGCACAACACTGCCGTCACAAACATAAACACCTTCGTGCCCGAATAATTCATGCTTGTGATCAATAACTCCGGAAGTAGCATCATTTCCCATACAAGCTCCACCCAATATATGGGCTGTGGCCGGAATTCCTAACATCACTTCAGAAAAAATATTTTGAGGCTCGCCGCGGATAAGCTTCGCTAAGCTGGCCGCAGACTTATTGGCAATGGGCATGTAGCTTGGTAAACGTTCTCGACCTTCTCGCTGAAGTGACAGTTTAAAAAAACTTAAAATCGAACGCCCTAATTTTAATTTAAGTCTCTGGTCGAGCGATTGCATCACCAAAAGAATAACCGAGCTTTTTGCCCAGTCCCGCACGAACAATAAACGTAAAAAGGCAGGAAGCTTGATCAATATCTGCTTAATCAACTTTAATGGTCTTAACCACCAAGAACCATCTTCAGTCAATGGCACCGCAAGCAGTCTCATCACGTCGGACTTTTCTGGATACCGAACGGGTTCAATTTTTGTATATTCATCGGGATGAATGGCAGATCCAATTGCAATTCCCTTAGATAAATTTCGATGAGATTCAAAAGTAGTGGCTCCGCAAAGGCTTTCACCATTTGTTCGTACGAGGTCTCCTAACCGATCTGAAATCATTGGTAAATTTTTATAGATCTCTTTATTGCGAAATAAAAGATCAACAGTTCCTAAAGCTCCGGCCGCCAATATCACTTTCTTGGCCCGAAAACTTGGGCCCGTTTTAGATATCAATCGACTTGGGTGCCGTGTCGTAATCGTATACCCATCTGATTGGGGTTTGATTTCAACGGCTTGTATATCGGCAAAAACTTCGGCACCCCACTTCTCAGCAAAATACAAATAGTTTTGGTCCAAGGTATTTTTTGCACCAACACGACAACCAACCATACAACCGCCGCACCCCGTACAACCCGTACGAACTGGGCCCTGACCCGAAAAGTATGGATCTTGAACTTCTTCATTCGGTTTCCCGAAAAAGACGCCAACATCAGTTGGATGATAGGTGTTTTCACAATTCAAAGATTTGGCAACTTCTTTCAATAAAAAATCAGCTTCAGATTCAAGCTTGTTTGAAGTCACACCCAGCATTTTACGAGCATTCTCGTAGTGTGGTTGTAATTCTGATTTCCAATCTATTTCTTTTGGCCAACCGACGTCAGAAAAAACCTGATCTCGAGGAGACATCAAAGTATTTGCATAGACAAGACTACCGCCGCCCACACCGCTGCCATGTAAAACCATGACTCCTTGTAGAAGTGTAATCTGCTGGATGCCAAAACATTTTAAAACAGGAGCCCAAAAAAACCGAAATGCATTCCAGTTTGATTTTGCAAAATCATTTTTTTTAAATCGGCGACCCTTTTCTAAAACAGCGACACGATATCCTTTTTGAGATAGCTTAAATGCAGAAATACTCCCACCAAAACCCGAACCTATAATTACAAAATCAAATTCTTGATTCGAGTTTTTTTGAGTCGCTTGCACGATTTAAATAGCCTTTTCAAAATTATTTTTTAAGCGAAATTTTCACGCTTAATCTTTTCCATTTTTTAATTCGAAAAGGAGCTTCCGCAGAAAAAATAGAATCGAGTAAATTGAGAACGTAATATCGCCCTTCGACATTCTCGACCGAATAAAATGATTTGTCAGCCTTGAAATCGTTTAAAGTAACCTCAAGTTGATCTAAAGGGGTGTTTATCGGAATTCGAATTGGCTCAAAACGGATTGATTCTTTTGGGTCATCGATTTCATAAGAAACTTTAATTTTTGACTTAGCCGGAGGAGCCAACTTGAAAACCAATTTTTTCTTATTAACGATTTGATAGTCTTTTGTTGGCAGTTGATTGATCTCAACTTGTAAAGTGTTTACATCAACGTCCTTATCTGACAATTTGAATTCTTTTGGATATTCTTGGCGCCCATTTGGCAAATTTGATTTTAGAACCAAGTTTACCACTTCGCCTAGAGATTGATCCATCAACTTAATTTGATTGACTCGTTTTTCAACTGGTAAAGAAGGATTCAGGCCTGGCTGATCTTCAACTGTATATTCAACCACAAATGTCGTGTTTACGTTAATTAAGATACGATTCAAAATAGAATCTAAAGTTATTTTTCCGCTAACAAGATCTGAAAATTTAAACCACTCACCTCCCGAAGCTTCAACCACACCAAGTTCTTTACCAAATTTCTTATTGTAACCAGATAAACTAGGAGTTGCCGCAAATACCTTCATTTTTGAATCTTTAAGAGCTTTCAATACGAGCGGATATTGAGGAGCTAAATCACCAACGTCACCCGAGTTTCCAGGAGAATACAAGAAACCATCATCTGTAACCAAAATCGCAAATCGTTGATTATTCGGCAGCCAAGGAGACGCGGCCGCATCGATTAAAGCGCGCATTGGGTTTTCATTGAAATCACTTCCGCCCGGATCATTTACTCCTGACAATGCCTTCAATTTTGAAATTTCAGAAAGAAGTTCTTCTACTTGTTTCCAAGTCGTCGGATCTTTCGGGTTATTATCGAAAAATCGATCGCATTTTTTAATCGTGTAATCTCCGAAAGTGACTACACACATGCGGGTATGATAACCCGTTTCACGCGATTTATAAATAAAATTGGTAAGTCTTTCTTTGGCTGATTCAATTGTTGAACTCATAGAGCCAGTTACATCAACCACAAAAACAATATCTACAACTTGAGTAAAGTCATACGTATTTTTATAAAATTTAAAATTCGAAAATGGAATACCGTTTTCACTGACACTGAAACTATTTGCGTCTAGCTCTGGTAAATAGTTTCCGTCGGGCTTACGAACTTGAAAGGCCAGGTATGAGTAATTTTTATCTAAATCCAGTTGATCAATAACTTGCGTTGAAGATTCGATTTTGAATTCAAGATTTGTTTCTTGAAATTTAGCTGGTGCATCTTCAAGACCCACAAATTTGG
>JACCDQ011129488.1_pt1 | contig 37982 bp, 42 predicted proteins | sample 7446031 | NCBI WGS metagenome assembly JACCDQ01 (sample SAMN15323442, study PRJNA562643) | freshwater metagenome | isolation source: river surface water | place: USA:Blue River Watershed | collected 2017-08-17 | reverse complement strand
GAAGGCATTCAGCGAGTCCGAGCAGGAGAACGGCAAGGCTGCATGGCTACTTGGTGCATCCTTCATCTCTGAGGGTGCAATCCCATTCGCAGCTGCTGACCCAGCTCGCGTTATCCCATCGATCATGATTGGTTCCGGTGTGACCGGTGCAATCGTTGCGCTATTCGGCAACGAGCTACGTGCGCCTCACGGTGGAATCTTCGTGTTCCCACTGGTTAGCGACTGGTTCACCTATGTTCTCGCAATCGCCATTGGTACCGTAGTGACCGCTCTGCTGGTCCTAGTTGCCAAGGGCATCGGAAACAAGGCAAACGCCTAAGCACTAATTCAAAAAGCAAGGCCCCTGGAATCCCAGGGGCCTTCGCTTTGCTTGCTAGCATTCGTTAGCTAACTAATTTAGGTGGGCTGATGCACGTAGCGATCTTCACAGATCTGCACCCAATGAGCCTTGGTGGACTACAAACCTCCGTTCGACTCCAGCGCAAGTATTTAGAGCGCATGGGAGTTGAGGTGACAATCTTCTCCTCCAAGAGCTCAAAAGCCGAACCTAGCGACAAGACCGTAATTCTTCCCTCGCGCAAAGTCTCGCCAGATGGCGAGTACGCCACCATGTTCAATGTTCAAAAGGCATATCAGGTTGCCAAGCGTGAGTTTGATCGTCGAAAGTTCGACATCATTCACCTTCAGGGTGACTTTGCTACCGCGGCAATAGCGCTGAAGTTGGCCAGAGAATTTGACATCCCACTTATCCACCATGCCCACACCAACATCGATGTGGTGTTGGAGCGAATCCTAGGCAAGAGGCTAAACGCCCGACTTTTCAACTTTGCCGCCAGGCTCTACACCTCAAATACGGGGCTGCCAAAGACCTCGGTCGATAACGGTTGGGAGTACATGGCCCTCACCTACCCAAATGCCGACTTGGTCATGGTTCCTAGCAACCACTTTGCTCAAACCATCAAAGACAAAGGCATCGCAAGCAAGGTTGAGGTGATGCCCAACGGCGTTGACGATGATGCGGTTGCAAACATTTCTCGCAAATTGCCCGTCCCAGGACAGCCAATTCGCTTTATCTGGGCCGGTCGCTTTCTAAGAGAAAAGCGCCTTTTGCAAACAATTAGAGCCTTCAAAAAGGCTGGTTTAGATGCAGAACTTCACATTTACGGCACCGGTCCGCTGGAAAAGCCGGCCAAGAGTCTTGCCCGCACACTAAGAATCTCAGACAAGGTGAGCTTTTTTGGCAGGGTTGACCGAGACCAGATGATGCAGGCATTCGCTGACTCGGATGTGGTTTTGCAAACCTCAATCGGCTTTGAGACTCAAGGCATGACGGTTTTCGAAGCAGCAGCATTCGGGACTCCCGCGCTTTGCTGCGATAAGCGAGTGGCTTCAGAACTAAAGGCTGGGCACTACTGGGTTACAGATGATGAGAGCATCGAAGCACTGGCCGGAGCAATGCAGCAGGTCCACAACGATATTTCCTCGGGAAATGCCAAGCGTGATTCTTCAGATCCAGGTTGGCTACTTCAATCTCGAATCACCGCAAAGATGGTCGGCATCTACACGGGATTGATTCAAGCCCGACGCTAACGCCCCAGGATCCGCAGGGGCAGTCGAAGTAACTTTAGGCGCTTCGGGGTTCTGCCCAACGGCTCCAATTCAGCAAAGGGCTCTCTGGATTTAGTTGCTAGCAGAACCAGAAGCACCCAACCAGCCTCAATCAACAGTCGAGATTCAGTCAGTGACTGTGCTGCAATTACCAAAAAGCCAAAGAGTGGGTACAGATAAAGCGGACTGGTGTGACGAACCGCGACGGCCCAGAGCCTTGCAAATACCGCAATCATGAGCCAGATCAATAGTCCGAGGCCCAAGATTCCCAACTGCATCCAGATATCTAGATAGGCATTGTGGGCCTGATACATCGGGACTCCGTTGATGGCAATCAAGCCCTCGAACGGTTCGGTCCCTGGGATCCAGTAACCGGTCCAACCCCAGCCCTCCAAAGGCTTCTCCCAAATTAGACCGAAAACCTTCTCCCAAATTTCAAACCTTCCGGTGGCATCCGGGGAGCGGCCAAGAAGATCAAATACCCAATCGCGGAAGATGACTCCGAAGAGAGTTGCGATGCCTAAAACCAGAAGTGCGATCCGATAGATGCGGTGACGAGTGGGTTTGGGGCGACCCTCGGAGAGGATTGCAACCAGTGCGGCAAAGGCAATCAAGCCAACGGCGACGGTCATACCCGCACTCTTTGCCAAAAATGCCATGACCAGTGCAAGCGCAAGTGAGAGACCAGGCAACCACTTTGATCGGTCGGTGACAATTAGCTCAATTAAGAACAGCAGTGCCCCTAGAACGGCAGTGAAGGCAAGCAGGTTTGCATTACCCATAATTCCCTGGATGCGCTCAAACTCAAAAAGGTTTCCCTGCACCCACAGATAGCTGGCATGGGGAGGTTCCGAACCCGTGTAGTTAGGAAACAGCGGTGCGATTGGTCCCGCGAGCGCCGCATAAATTTCAATAAGCAGCGAACTGACTAGCAAAAACCGAAGGGTGTTACTGAGGATATGAAGTAGCTGCCTCCAACTGAATTGATTTGCTAAGAACACCGCGAAGAGGCTCGCGGTTATCTGAAGACCAAGAGTGACCAAAGTGATCGCTTGATATTGAGACCAAAACACGCTCAACAGCATTAGGAGCATGAGAAGCGCTAATGGCAGTGGGATTCTTGCCAGGGTCTTTGCCGGACTTTTGATCGCCAGTGCAACCACGGTCCAAATTGTCAAAGCAATTACAACTGCGGACCAACCCCACCAGCTCATGGAATAGCGAATGGCATCAGGAGCTAATACTGTGAATAGCCCAAGGTACGCCAGAAGTGCGGCTACTTTGTAGCGTTTCGAAGTGCGGTCAAAGGGGATCCGAATCGGCTGTGTGATTGGGATCGATGAGGTAATTGACTTCGCTGACATAATCTCTAACTGCCCAATGGGCTAGCTAAGAATACCGCCATAGACTTTGGACATGGACCTCAAATTCCCAGCTACAACTAATCCTGAAGCCGTGCCCTCGCTGCGTTGGGGGATCATTGGACCAGGCGGCATTGCCAAGGTGTTTATGGCTGCCGTGCAGAAGCACACCAAGCAACAAATTCATGCTGTTGCCTCCAGAACCGAGGGTCTTGCGCAGAGCGTCAGCGATGAGTTTCACATCCCGCTGGTTTTTGGTAGTTATGAGGAGTTGGTGGCTCACCCAGAGGTGGATGCCGTTTATATCGCGAGCCACATGAAGGACCACTTCGCACATGCCATGTTGGCACTCAGTGCGAACAAACACGTACTGATTGAAAAGCCGATCACCTATCAGCCAGCTGAGGCCAGAGAGATCTTCGCGACCGCCAAGACCAAGGGGCTTCTGGCAATGGAGGCGATGTGGACCAGGTATCTACCTCAGTCCTATCTAATCCGAGAGTTGATTGCCAACGGTGAGCTGGGTGAACCTGAGCTTCTAATCGCTTCATTTGCAACTGACAATCGGGCCATTCCAAGACTTTGGCAAAAAGGTGGCGGTGGTATTGCGTTCGACATGGGCATCTACCCAATCGCAATCGCACAGCAGTTCTTGGGTAACCCAACAAAAATTACTGCCCACGGCCAAGTGACCGATACTGGCATGGATGCTGAGTCTCACGTAATTCTTGAATACCAGTCCGGAGCAAGGGCAAACCTGGTGATGTCAGGCATAGCCTCGCTTCCAATCACCGCATCATGTTCCTTCAAAAATGGACTGGTTCTGATTGATGAGCCCTTCTTGGCCCCGTCAGGTATCCGGGTCAGAGACAAAGAGTTCTATTTCTCAGAACGGGCGATCAAAGACACCTCTGCCATCCAGGGTCATGAAGGTTTGAGCTACCAGGCAACAGAATTTGCCAGGTATGTGGCGGAGGGGAGAACCGAGTCCCCGGTTCACACTCACGAGGACACTGTGGCAAACATTGAAGTTGCGCTGGAGATCACAAACCAGCTTGGAGCCAGTCCTTTTTAGGCGGTTTCAACCAATTGAGCCACTCGCTGTGGCGAGATGCGAAGCAGCACACCGATATCGCGCATGCTCAACCCTTCGTCACGAAGTCTCGAAACTACATCACGGATCTCTCTCGAGGCTTCTTCCTGAAGGCGGCTTGCCTCGCGCATTTTCTCCTGAGCGGTCTCAAGATCACACATAATGCCAGGCATTGAGGTCTCTACCTTGACGATCACATCGCAGCGATCGATGCCCTGATACTCGTGAACCAGATCCTTGATTTGCTCGGTTGCAAGGTCTAAGCGCTTGCTTGAAATCAGCAGGTTGTCTAGCTCTGGGACGCGAACGCGCCAGGCACCCGCCTTGCGTTCACACTCTGCTTTGATTTCCATCTTGAAAAGAGTATCAAAACAAGAAAAAATAATGTAGGGTTGTCAAGAATTATCAAGCCCCTCTAGATAAAAAGGATCCAAGTGGACATTTTCATCATCATCGCCGGATTTGCAGTTTCGGCGTTTACCGCATTCGCATTCTTCAAAGCCGGAAAGTTCAAGGCTACCTCTAGCAAGGAAACCCTGCTTCAGGCAGGCTTCGGCTGGATTGAGAAGATCCCATTCGGTGTTGTCCGCCTGATTGCCTGGCTAGAAATCCTTGGTGCAATTGGCGTGGTTGTTGCTCCTATCGGTTACCTACTCGGTTACACGTGGGCTATCTGGTTCGCAATTGCCGCTGCCGTTGGTTTGGCTCTCACCATGGTCGGTGCTATCTGGGTTCACGCAGCTCGCGGTGAGACCAAGTACACCCTAAAGATGAACCTCAACCTACTGGTCGCCTCTCTGGTAACCGCAGGTAGCTGGTTTGCTCTAACCCTGATCTAGGGAATCGAAACGGCGGGTCGGTCAACCGACCCGCTTTTTCATTTAATCTGGCAAACTTCATCTGACAAAGGGAGGGTGATCGTGAGTAAAAATTGGACTTTCCTAGGCCACCACGCTCACGTTTTGATTGCAATTGACGCCAATCCTGATTACAAAATTGAGGAACTGGCTCAGATTTTGGGTATCACCACACGCTCAGTAGTCAACGTCTTGAACGACCTTGTCGAAGGTGGCTACCTGGACAAGTCCAAAGATGGTCGTCGCAACCATTATGAAATCAATCGTTCTCAGCCACTTCGGCACCTGACCAGCGCAAACAAAACGGTTGGTGACCTCATCGAGTATTTGGGCAAATTCGAATAAATCTTGGAGTTTTGGAATAATTAGAAAATAATAGAAATATATTTCTAGTAATTATTTTCTAATAAGGAGACTCTTGGACGTCCCACTCTGGCTCTGGCTGACCGTTTTTGGCCTGATTCTCGGCATGCTTGCCGTTGACCTATTCGCTCACCGTCACGCTTCGGTTATCTCTTTGAAGGAAGCCGCATGGTGGTCAGTGGTTTGGGTGTCTCTAGGAATCGCTTTTGGAGGACTGATCTGGTACCTCTATGGGGCAGAGCTTGGGCAGCAATACTTTGCAGGCTTTGTGATTGAAAAGTCTCTTGCTGTCGATAACGTGTTTGTTTGGGCCATCATCTTTGCTGCCTTCTCGGTGCCAAGACAGTTCCAGCACCGAGTGCTATTCCTCGGTGTCCTGGGAGCGCTAATTTTCCGAGGCATCTTTATCGCTCTCGGCTACACGCTCATAAAGAGCTTTGGCTGGGTGCTTTACCTGTTCGCAGCCTTCTTGATCTGGACCGGTATTCAGATGATGCTCAAGCGCAATGAGCACATGGATCCGACCGAGTCAAAGTTCTTGAAGCTGTTCCAGCGCTTTATCCCCACTGCCGATAAGTTCTACGGTCAGAGGTTATTGGTCCGAAAGGCCGGCGTGGTCTTGGCTACCCCGCTGCTATTGGTTCTCGCCCTTGTTGAGTTCACCGACATCATCTTCGCGGTTGACTCCATCCCCGCCATCTTCGCCGTCACAGATGAGCCATTTATAGTCTTCACTGCTAACGCCTTCGCGGTCTTGGGTCTCAGGGCGATGTACTTCTTGCTCGCTGATCTAATTCACCGATTTGTCTACCTGAAGGTTGGACTTTCTGTGATTCTGATCTGGGTGGGTATCAAGATGGCACTTCATGATGTCTACAAAGTCCCAACCACGCTGTCACTGGCTGTGATTATTGGTGTGATTGCCATCGCTGTGATTGCCTCCTTGATCAAGACCAAGGGGCAAGCTCGCCACGAAGCTGAAGTAGAACACAAGCAGGTGTTTGAGGTTGCGACTGAAGAAGAGATGGCGCAACTCGAGCCCGTGTTTGGAAAGCGGACTAAGAGCTAATGCTTTGGGAGGTTGCGCTTCAAAACCTGACTTCCCCACCGGTATTGGCCTTCGCGCTAGGACTGATTGCTGTCGCAATAAAGTCAGATTTGCGCCTTCCCGAAGCGGTGTATCAAGCGCTTTCCATTTACCTGCTACTTGGCATCGGCATCAAAGGCGGGGTGGCACTATCTCAGTCCACACCGGGTGAAATATGGCTGCCAATCCTGGGGGCGCTGGGCTTAGGTCTCGTTGTTCCTTGGCTGGCCTTTCAAGTGCTTGGGCTAACAACCAAGCTTGACCAAATCAATCGTGGCGCGGTGGCAGCCCACTACGGCTCGACGTCTCTGGTCACCTTCACCGCGGCACTCATCTTTTTAGATGCTCAGCAGATTTTTGTTGAGGGCTATGTCACAACACTGCTGGCCATCTTGGAGATTCCCGGAATCATCGTTGGATTGATGTTGGCATCCAGGGGACTTGGCCGCTCGGTTAACTGGAGTGAATCGCTGCGGGAGGTGCTGACCGCCAGGTCCATCGTGCTTTTGGCTGGTGGCCTTGGGCTTGGGCTTGTAACGGGCACTGCCGGTTACGCGAGGATCGAGCCGTTCTTCGGAGCGCTATTCACGGGTGTATTGACCCTGTTTCTTCTCGAGATGGGCATTGTTGCGGGACGAAGAATCCCAGACATCAAATCTGCGGGTCTCGGTCTGGTTGGCTTCAGCCTAGGTTTCCCGCTCTTGGCGGGATCTCTCGGTGTACTTACCGGTCACCTGACCGGAATGGGTTTAGGTGGTAGCGCCGTGCTTGGAGTTCTGACGGCATCTGCCTCATACATTGCGGCTCCGGCCGCAGTTCGGTTGGCCTTGCCAGAGGCCAGCCCGGGAATCTATCTGACAGCTAGTTTGGGCATTACGTTTCCGTTTAATCTGATTGTTGGGATCCCGCTTATGGTTTCACTTAGCGGGCTAGTGGAAGGTTTGGGCCTGTGAATCTAAAGCAGCGCAAATTGGTGACAGTGGTCGCTGAGGCAGCCCTCGAGCCGAGATTGATCCGCGACATCACAGCTCTAGGAGCCAAGGGCTACACAATCTCCCCCGCCCATGGTGCGGGACCTAGAAATCAGAGAAATGGCGATCTTGAAGGCGGCAACATCAGGATTGAGATAGTCGTGAACAACGATGTCATGAGCAAAGTGCTAGAACTTTTGGAATCCAACTACTTCCCGCACTATGCCTGCTCCTGTTGGGTCAGTGCGGTTGAAGTTCTGAGAGACGAGCGCTACTAACGCTTTTTCTTGGGCCAAGTCAGAACTATCGAACTGATTACAAGACCCAGAAACGGGATTATCCCAAGGGCCCAAGTGACGCTGATGCCCCATGCTGCCAAAAGACCAGTGATTACATTGAAGATCATTGAGACCCAGAACCGAACCTTGCCGATTCTGGTCAGAACAGCCATCGCAACAGTCAGAAGACTGAAGACAATTAGACCGAGAAAAATCGCACTAACGAGAGCGGCTAAGGATTCCATACCTAGATTCTGTCCTAACTAACCCTTGTTTTTCCGACTAAATAAGAGGAAAAGGTGTGGGGCAAGTGACCCAAGAAACAGGGTCAGGTAGAACTCCCAAACATCGGATCCTAGGGAGACCAAGAACAGCAGGCCTAGGCCAATGTTTAGAGCAAGCAACGCCCAGAGCCAAGCCTTCACAAAACCTCCATAAAGACCAAACCCCTGGCTAGCCAGGGGTTTGGATGCGGTCAAAAACTAGTTGATACCTGGCTTTGCCTGGTCCTTGCACTTGCAGCTTCCTCCGCAGCAATCAGTCATACTCAACATAATTACCACCTCCTCTTGGAGTATAAGTCTCGAAGTTGGCAAATAGCCAAATCACCTTTGAGATTTGGGTCAGATAGCCACCGAATGGTCGGAGTTCAAGTCCGTTGCAGCCCTACTATTCAGTTATGCAAATTAGCGTTGAAGTATTGATTGATGCTCCGGTTGAAAAAGTTTGGAATGCTTACGTGACCCCTGAGGACATCACTCAATGGAACTTTGCCTCTGATGACTGGTGCTGCCCATCCTCTGTTGTTGACCTGAGGGTAGGCGGTAAGTTTTCCTCTCGCATGGAAGCTCGAGATGGAAGTCAGGGCTTCGATTTTGAGGGTATCTACACTGAAATTGTTGAACATGAACTCTTGAGTTACGCCTTCGGGGATAGGTCAGCGACTGTGAAATTTGTGCAGGAACCTACGGGGGTCAGAGTAAGGGTTGAATTCGACACGGAAGATATCAACTCTGCTGAAATGCAGCGAGCAGGCTGGCAGTCCATTCTGAATAACTTTGCCGCACATGTGTCCGGTGTCTAAAGCTTGGGGAATTCATGACTGATGCACCTAGGGAAATTGATCTAATCATTGAGAGCCAGCCAAACTGGCGAGGCGATTTACTCAAGCAGCTTCGGCGAATAATCCTCGATTCAACCCCCGGCATTCAGGAGACCGTCAAGTGGAAGATGCCATCGAAGCCTCTCGGATCTCCAACTTGGGAGCTGAACGGGATAATTTGTGTAGCCGACTACCTGAAGGGGGCAGTGAGGTTGACCTTTCGAAAAGGTGCCTTGCTAGATGATGTTGATGGTCTCTTCAACTGTCGCCTGGACAGCAAAGAGGCGCGCGGGATTGATTTTCCGGAGAACGCAGTGATTGACGAAAAGGCCCTAGTTCGCTTAGTTGCGGCGGCTGCAAAGCTATAAAAAGTAAAAGACCCGCCATTTCTGGCGGGTCTTGTGGAGACTAGGGGGGTCGAACCCCTGACCCCCTGCTTGCAAAGCAGGTGCTCTACCAACTGAGCTAAGTCCCCATAGCGAGCAATTTCCCAGTGGAAAGTGCTCACCGTGGGCCTAGGAGGACTTGAACCTCCGACCTCTTCATTATCAGTGAAGCGCTCTAACCACCTGAGCTATAGGCCCGTAGAGCATCACAACATTACTAAAGATTGTCAAAAGTGACAAACCAAAGTTTTTAGTTGTTTGTGAAGGTCAGAGCAATGCCTCCAACAACCTTGCCAATCACGTTGAAAATCGCTGCCCAGACCGCCGCCAGTGCGGTGGTGAGGACGATGTTCAACAGTGCCAGCGAGACTGCGGTGCCCATAACATTTCCTAGGGAGAAGTCCGACTCCAGGTTAACCGGAGTGGATTCACCAAGGATTGAGGAAAGTAGTCTTCCAACAGAGGCAAAGATGCCGCTGTTAGATAGAACTGCCCAAATTAAGAAGGCACCGACCAGCGTTGCAATTGCGAGTGCCAATGAAACGAAGAAGCCAACCTTGACCGCGGACAGCACGTCAATCGAGTAAAGCTTGAGGCTTACTTTCTTGACCGGCTGCTTTGGGGCGCTACTCCGCTTGAACATCGACGCCATCGGCTACTCCTTCGGATTCGTTATCCCCCGAGCTTTCAAGGTTTCGCTCGGTATTCCTAGCTAACGAGAGTACAGAGTCTGACTCATCGAATCTAGCGAATACGACCCCCATGGTGTCACGGCCCTTGGCAGGCACCTCATCAGCGTTGGTGCGGATTACCTTGCCCGAGGCAAGCACAACCAAAACCTCATCGGTTTCATCCACGATAAGAGCCCCAACCAAATCGCCGCGCTTCTCATCCAGCTTGGCAACCTTGATACCAAGACCGCCACGCTTCTGAACTCGGTACTGATCCGCACTAGTTCGCTTCGCGTAACCACCCTCGGTGACAACGAATACAAAGCCAGCCTCACCGATAACGCTGGCGCTGAGTAGTTCGTCGCCCTCACGGAAGGCCATACCGATCACACCCGAGGTGTCACGGCCCATTGGTCTTAGTGAATCATTGCCTGCACTGAAGCGAATCGACATTCCCTTGCGAGAGACCAAGAGTAGGTCATTCTCCTCGCTCAAAAGCATCGCATTTACTAGCTCATCGCTTTCGCGCAGCTTGATGGCGATGATGCCGCCGGATCTTGGGGTGTCGTAGAGCTCTAGTGCGGTCTTCTTTACAAGACCAGACCTGGTTGCGAGCACTAGGTAAGGAGACTGCTGGTAATCCTTCAGATCCAGCACCTCGACCACGCGCTCGTCTGGCTGCAGTGCAAGGAGGTTAGCAACGTGCTGACCCTTGGCGTCTCTTCCACCCTCTTGCACCTCGTAAACCTTGGAGCGGTAGACCCTGCCCTTGTTGGTGAAGAACATTAGCCAGTGGTGAGTGGTAGAAACGATGAAGTTCTGAACGACATCGTCGGCACGGAGAGTTGCACCCTTTACACCCTTGCCACCACGGTGCTGAACTCGGTAGTTGTCGCTTCGGGTGCGCTTGATGTAGCCACCAGCAGTGAGCGTGACGACCATTTCCTCTTCAGGAATCAGGTCCTCGATGCTCACATCACCATCAAAACCAGGCATGATCGCGGTGCGGCGCTCATCGCCGTACTTAGCAACAATCTCCTCGAGCTCCTCGGAAACGATGGAGCGCTGTAGCTCTTCGCTTGCGATGATCTTGTTGTACTCGCCGATCAGGCGCTCAAGCTCGGCCGCCTCATCGATGATCTTCTGTCTTTCCAGAGCAGCAAGCTGTCTCAACTGCATGTTTAGAATCGCTCTGGCCTGCAGTTCGTCGATGTCCAGAAGCTTAATTAGGCCATCGCGAGCATCCTCAACAGTTGAGCTCTTGCGGATCAGCGCGATTACCTCATCCAGTGCATCAAGTGCCTTTAGGTAACCGCGAAGGATGTGGGCTCGCTCCTCAGCCTTGCGAAGTCGGAATTGAGTCCTGCGAACAATGATCTCGATCTGGTGCTTTACCCAGTGGGTGATGAAGCCATCGATCGCCAATGTGCGTGGAACACCGTCAACTAGAGCCAACATGTTGGCTCCGAAGTTCTCTTGTAGCTGGGTGTACTTGTAGAGGTTGTTCAAAACCACACGTGCAACAGCATCGCGCTTCAGCACAATTACAAGTCGCTGACCAGTTCTACCCGAGGTTTCATCGCGAATGTCAGCGATACCCGCAAGCTTGCCCTCTTTCACAAGCTCCGCGATCTTCAATGCGAGGTTATCCGGGTTGACCTGATATGGCAGCTCGGTAACAACGAGACAGGTGCGGCCTTGAAGCTCCTCGACATTTACAACCGCACGCATTGTGATTGAGCCGCGACCGGTGCGGTAGGCGTCCTCAATACCCTTGCGACCAAGAATCTGAGCTCCAGTTGGGAAATCTGGACCCTTGACGATCTTTAGCAGCTCTTCAACCAGTGCCTCACCCTCTAGAGAAGGGTTCTTCAAGGCGAACTGGGCGGCTTGAGCAACTTCACGAAGGTTGTGCGGTGGGATGTTCGTGGCCATACCAACAGCAATACCGATTGATCCATTGACCAATAGGTTTGGGAATCTGGAAGGCAAGATGGTTGGCTCTTGGGTACGGCCGTCGTAGTTATCCTGGAAATCAACGGTTTCTTCGTCGATGTCTCGAACCATCTCCATGGCCAACGGTGCCATCTTGCACTCGGTGTAACGAGGAGCAGCGGCAGGGTCATTTCCGGGAGAGCCGAAGTTACCCTGGCCGGAGACCAGCGGGTAGCGGAGGTTCCAGTCCTGAACCATACGAACCAAAGTGTCGTAGATGGCAGCATCACCGTGCGGGTGGAACTGTCCCATGACGTCTCCAACAACACGGGAACACTTTGAGAATTGCTTTTCGGGGCGGTAACCACCGTCATACATCGCATACAGAACGCGGCGGTGTACCGGCTTTAGGCCATCACGCACGTCTGGCAAGGCGCGGCCTACGATAACGCTCATCGCGTAGTCGAGATAGCTGCGCTGCATTTCGACCTGAAGGTCGACCTGTTCTACCTTGTCAATCTGATTTTCAGTCATTTTTCAAATCTCCTAAGGCCTAGATGTCCAAGAATCGAACGTCTTTGGCATTGCGCTGGATGAAGTTTCTGCGGGACTCTACGTCTTCACCCATCAGCGTCGAGAAAATCTCGTCGGCTAGGGCCGCGTCATCAAGGGTCACCTGAAGCAAAGTTCTGGTTGCTGGGTTCATGGTGGTGTCCCACAGCTCGTCGTAGTCCATCTCTCCAAGACCCTTGTAACGCTGAATCGCGTTTTCCTTCGGGATCTTTTTGCCAGAGGCCTGACCCTCAGCAAGCTTTAGGTCACGTTCGGCATCAGAGAAGACATATTCATGCTCTGCGTTAGACCACTTGATTCGGTAAAGCGGTGGTTGGGCCATGTAAACGTAGCCATGCTCGATCAGTGGTCTCATGTACCTGAAAAGCAAGGTAAGCAGCAGGGTTCGGATGTGCTGACCGTCGACATCTGCGTCAGCCATCAGGATGCACTTGTGATACCTGATCTTCGCAACGTCAAAATCTTCACCGATTCCGGTTCCAAACGCCGTGATCAGTGCTTGGACCTCGGTGTTTGCCAGAGCCTTGTCGAGTCTTGCCTTCTCAACGTTCAAGATCTTTCCGCGAAGCGGAAGGATAGCCTGGGTCTCTGGGTCACGGCCACGAACGGCGGAACCACCCGCCGAGTCACCCTCCACGATGTAAATCTCAGAAACCTTAGGGTCGCGTGAGGAACAGTCGCGAAGCTTTCCTGGCATTCCGCCGGACTCCAAAAGTCCCTTGCGACGAGTCGCTTCACGGGCCTTTCGGGCAGCAAGTCGAGCGGTTGCAGCCTGAATTGCCTTTCGAACAATCTCTTTGGCTAGGTTTGGGTTGCGCTCAAACCAGTCACCTAGCTTGTCGTTGACAACTCGCTGAACGAAGGCCTTGGCCTCTGTGTTTCCAAGCTTGGTTTTGGTCTGACCCTCGAACTGTGGCTCAGTCAGCTTCACAGAGATAACTGCAGTTAGACCCTCACGAACGTCGTCACCAGTTAGGTTGTCGTCCTTTTCTTTCAACAAGCTCTTTTCACGAGCGTATTTGTTCAGAAGACCGGTCAGTGCGGCACGGAAACCCTCTTCGTGGGTACCGCCCTCGTGAGTATTGATTGTGTTTGCGTAGGTGTGCACACCCTCGTTGTAACCGGTGGTCCACTGCATCGCAATTTCAACCGAGAGGTTCTTTTCTTCGGTCTCGGCCTCAATAGAGATGATCTCGTCGTGAACTACCTCAACCTTTTTAGCGGCGTTTAGGTATTCGACATAGTCACTTAGACCACGCTCATAGTGATAGGTGTCGTTTTGGCCATCTCGCTCGTCCATGAGCGAGATCCTTAGACCCTTGTTTAGGAAGCACATCTGCTGGAATCTCTGGCGCAGCGTCTCATAATCAAACTCGACGGTTTCGAAGATCTCTGCCGATGGGACAAACTCGATGGTGGTTCCGGTTCTATCGGTCTTTTCACCCTTGGCTAGTGGCGCATCTGGGACACCGATGGTGTAGCTCTGCCTCCAGACAAAGCCCTCACGGTGTACTTCTACATTCAGGTGTGTAGACAGCGCGTTTACAACCGAAGCTCCAACACCGTGAAGACCACCGGATACGGCGTAACCGCCGCCTCCGAATTTTCCACCTGCGTGCAGCACGGTTAGAACAACCTCAACCGCTGGCTTCTTTTCTACCGGGTGCATATCGACCGGGATACCGCGGCCGTTATCGGTCACCTTGATGTGACCCTCTTTGGTAATTACAACCTGGATGTTGTCGCAGTAGCCAGCTAGTGCTTCATCAACAGAGTTGTCGACAATTTCATAAACGAGGTGGTGAAGGCCGCGCGGTCCGGTGGACCCGATATACATTCCAGGGCGTTTTCTAACAGCCTCTAGTCCCTCAAGGACCTGGATGGCGCCAGCGTCATAATTTTTTTGTGGTTCTGACATATTAAGTTGCTTTCCGGTCTGGGTTAGTTCCGGTGAAATGCGGCCCCAGGGACCGACTGATATTCGGGTTGACTAACCCCTGAATTCTACCTTCGAGCACCGACAATGCTGGGATATCGCGATCATCCGTAAGTGTCGCGAGGACCCCTTCCGGGGACAGATCTGGGGCCCTTTTTCCAACTCGGGACATTGGGCCCGATGATCCTAAGTTTTTGAACCCCGAGAGTTGGAAATTCGGAATTTATTCGCTCCAAAAGTTGAGTTTCTAGGAGTCTTAGCTGGGTTGCCCAAGCGGTGCTACGGCAGCGAATTGTGAGCTCACCCTCACTTAGTTCCTCGGGTGTAGAGGCGTCAGCATTGGTCTTACCAACAACCCTCTCCCAGTTCGAAAACAATTCGGCTTTAGTGATGTTTAAGCCCCAGTTGAAATTTGAAAACAGTTGCTCGACCGAATTGCCCGCCATGACCGGATCTCTGCCCTTATCAAACGGCTGGGACCCCTTGGATCTAGAGTCACGGCGCTTTTGGTCTCGGGTAACAAAGTTTTTTGAACTACCCAAAAATTCTCTGAAGTAGCGGTCTATGGGTTCAAAGTTCAGCAATCTGACCACCCTTCGAAACCTGAAATTCCTTGGCCCAGCTAATTTCTGGGGTGGAGTCCCGGTCGGCGCTGGTAATGATTACCTGTTCGTAGTCGGATACAAACTCCAAGAGCCGTTTTCTTCTGCCTGAATCTAAAACGGCAAAAACATCGTCCAGGATCAGAACCGGATCCCCAGTCAACGTTTCTTGTCTCAGTAGCTCCGCCATAGCAAGCTTCATGCCAAGCGCCAAAGACCATGCTTCTCCTTGAGAGGAGTGGGTTCGAGTGGGCAGATTAGATTTCGTGATCAGCAATTCATCACGGTGAGGACCCACAAGGGTCAATCCCCGCTCTATCTCTTTGCTTCGAACAGCCTTTAGTTTCTCGTGAAACATCATTTCGAGTTCGGAAGCCTGTACCTGACCTACAACTTCTCCACTCTCATCACTTCCTATGTTTAGTTCGAGCTGGAGGCCGATTACTTCGTTACTCCCGGAAAGGGCGGTGTAAAAGCGTTGCAGGAGGGGAGAAATTAGCTCTAGTAGCTCAAGGCGAGCAATTGAAATTTGTGCGCCCAGCTTTACAAGTTGATGATCCCAAATATCCAGCGTCGTCAGGTCAACGTTTTGTTGCCCCTTAGCGCTCTTCAGTAAGGCGTTCCTTTGTTTTAGCACCCGGTCATAATCGGATTTCACGAGGGCGAGGCGGGGTCTTAGTTGCGAGGTTGATTGATCTAGAAATTTTCTTCGGTCGGACGGGTCGCGCCTTATTAGATCTAGATCTTCGGGGGCAAATATGACGGTTTTTACCAGCCCTAGAAAATCACTGGTTCTTTTCTGCTGGTTACCGTTTATGAAGTACTTGTTTGAGGCGCCAGCATTGATTTCTGCACCAAGTAACAAGATTCTTTCTAGGTTCACAACCTCAGCAACCACGACAGCCTTCGACTGTCCAGTCTGTAGCAGGGTTTTGTTATCTGAATTTCTGTGAGATTGCAGATCGGATAGGAAGTAGATGGCTTCAGCAAGGTTGGTTTTGCCGTTTCCATTGTCACCAAAGAGTAGGTTCATCCCCGGAGAAAAATTGATCTCTAGGTTTTCGTAGTTTCTAAACCTATCTAGCTTTAGAGATTTGACCCACACCGCCGGAGCTAACTAGGAGACAAGCAGGTTTGGCTGAAGCAAATACTTGTAGTTGTTGTCTTGATTTGCAGCTGTAATCAAGACCGGACCGGGCTTATTTGGGTTCGATGGGTTCTGGGTAAACGCAATTTTCACATTCTGTGAATCAACACCGGAAAGTGCGTCAGAGAGAAACTGTGGTCTCAGAGAAACTGTGGTCTCTTCACCACTGAGAGAGGCTGGTACCTGCTCAGACGCTTCTGCAACATCAGACCCGATCGATTCCAGACTGAGTTCAGACTCAGTGAACTTGTAACGCAGTGGTTTTTCACGGTCAACTACTAGTGCAACACGCTTGGTTGCGTCAGCTACATCCGAGGTCTTCAAAACTGCAAAGTGCTCTGACTGTGCGGGGAAAAGCTGCAATACAGCCGGGTATTTACCCTTGATAGTTGCTGTTGAAACACTCTTCGAGCCAGCACTAAAGCCAACCAGATCGCGCTCGTTTTGAGAGAAAGCAATCTCAAGGTCTCCCTGATGTGAGAAAGTCTTTGCTATCTCTTGGAGAACTCGTGCCGGAATAAGAACCTCTTTTTCCGTGGCAGCACCTTGCCATGGCAGTGATTTAACCGCAACGCGGAATCGGTCTGTTGCAACAAGAGTCAGGTCTTTCGCGGTTGCGCTAATCATTACGGCAGTTAGAACCGGGGTTACTTCTTCTTTTGATGCGGCGATTGCAACCTGTGCAACGGAGTGCGCAAAGTCTGCGGCTGAAACCTTTCCGGAAGCAGCTGGCATAGCAGGAACATCTGGGTAGTCAGTGGTTGACATGGCAGAGAGGGTGAATTTGCTACTTGCTGAGCTCAAACCAAGTCTTGATTCACTTAGGTTGAAAGAAACGGTGTCGCCCGGGAGTTTAGACACGATTTCAGCAAGCAATCTGGCCTGAACTAGAACACTGCCTGGTTGGTCAACGGCTGCTGAGATTTCAACTTTGGCGGCAACCTCATAATCAAATACCGATAGAACAACTGTGTTGTCCTTTGCGGAGATCATCACACCGGATAGCTGGGGAAGTTGTGGTTTTGGGGAAAGCATTCGAACCACAAATGAGATTGCGTCTGAGAGAACTTCTCGATCAGCTTGAAATTTCATAGTTTCTTCCTAGGACGGTTCTTTATCTTGTCACAAGAAGCAGACAACTAATGAAAAGCAAAGTTTTGTGATTTTCAAAAAGTTTTATCTCTCTATAAAAACAACATTAACCACTGTTGAAACTGTTCATAACTTCAAACTGCTCTTGTAATTACTAAAAACTACAACCGTGTAAGTTGTTCACAGCTCTGTGTATAAATCTGTGGATAACTATTGTCCCTGTGAATAACTTCTTGTGTTTTCACAATGCATTTGGCTTTAGTAACAATAAAACCCCACTTATCCACAGGTAAGCAGGGTTCTTTCCACAGACTTTTTTGAAAACTATTTAGTTTCTTCTTTAATCTTTTCGATGATTTCAGATACCTGGTTATAGATGTAGCGACGCTCTCGCATCAACTCACTTACCTTTTTGGTCGCGTACATCACTGTGGTGTGGTCTCTACCACCAAAGTGAGTACCAATTTTCGGTAAGGAAAGGTTGGTTAGTTCTCTGCATATGTGCATAGCGATCTGTCTGGCTAGGGCAACAGCTTGCTGTCTTCCAGATCCAGTGATTTCTTCCGGACTTAGCTTGTAGTACCTGGCAGTCGCTGTGATGATCGACATAGGTGAAATTTGGGTTCCATCAGATGCCGAATAGCTGTCTTTTAGAACCAGCTGGATTAGATCCATGTCGATTGGCTGTCGATTCAGGTTCGCAAATGCAGTTACACGGATAAGGGTTCCCTCAAGTTCACGAATATTTGAAGAAATCCTGGTGGCCATGTACTCAATGACATTGTCGGGTATTGAAATCTTTTCCTGAGCAGCTTTTTTTCTAAGGATCGCAACTCGAGTTTCAAACTCAGGGGCCTGAATGTCGGTAATTAGACCCCACTCAAACCTTGAAAGCATGCGCTCTTCAAACCCAGCAAGCTGTTTAGGCCGGAGGTCAGAGGTAATGACCACCTGCTTGTAGTGATCATGTAGTGCGTTGAAGATGTGGAAAAAGGCCTCTTGAGTTTGGTCTTTACCTTGTAGGAACTGAATATCGTCCACTAACAAAATGTCGACGTCTCTGTAATGAGCCTGGAACTCCGCAGTTCTGTTGTTTTGGATCGAGTTAATGAAATCGTTTGTGAACTCTTCTGATGAGACGTAACGAACCTTGGTTTTGGGCTTTAGATGCATGGCGTAGTGGCCAATGGCGTGAAGTAAGTGAGTTTTACCAAGGCCCGAAGATCCATAAATAAACAGAGGGTTATAAGCCTCTGCCGGAGCTTCTGCTACCGCGAAGGCGGCGGCATGAGCGAAGCGATTTGACCCACCTGTAACGAAGTTCTCGAATGAGTACTTTGGGTTCAACCCAGAGGCAACTGCGCTGGGTACTGGTCCAGTTGCTGGATCGCGCTCATATTCGACAACTCTTGGCTCAAAAGCGACCTCGGTTTTTACTGGAACCTGGAGCTGCTCATTTGTGATCGCGATGAAACTCGTCGGACCGCCAAACTCAGCTAATTCATCGAGAGCACCGAGGATTTGCTCACGAAGGCGCTGCTGCAGCATGACTCTGGTGGTTTCGTTGGGTACCTCTAAATAAAGTGTGTCGTCGAGCACACCTTTAGGAACGGCTAGGTCTAAATGACCTTTGAGGTGTGGGGTTACCAATTCGTCAAGCGCTACTCGAGAAACCAGCCTGTCCCAGGCGGTAACTAGCGCTGCGTCGGCCACGATGCTCCTAAAAACTGAAAGTTATCCACAGATTTTTGCACAGATCTAGAAGTTGTGGACAAACCCTAGATTTTCTGTGGATAACTTGTAAAGCGATTCCCCAAAAAACTTCAACTGGGACATTCAACATAGAAGTCGGGCAGATATCAAATTCTTTCGGCGTGTCATTCCCAAAAGGTGACAAAAAGTATGAGAAAGGAATCAGGTGGTGAAATTGTTCGGAATCCAGGCTTGACTCACCCCGATGACATGGCGTAAATTACTCAGGTTGTCTAGGACCAAGCGGTCTTGAAGAATTCAGGGAGTTTCAAGTGAGCAAGCGCACTTTCCAGCCGAACAACCGTCGTCGTGCAAAGACCCACGGTTTCCGTGCTCGCATGCGCACCCGCGCCGGACGTGCAATCCTTTCTGCCCGTCGTGCAAAGGGACGCACTGAGCTAAGCGCCTAGGCCGCTCTTGCTGCCTAGCGCTCATCGGCTTGCCAAGTCCGATGAAATAAGGGCAGTTATTCGCGAGGGTCGCAGAGCTTCGTCTCCCCTTGCGACAATTCATTACGTAACCGGCTCTTCCAGGGCGGCATTTGTCACACCCAAAACAATCGGTAACGCGGTTGTGCGCAACCTTGTCCGCAGGAGAAGCCGAGAAATACTTCGAGAGCAAATCGAGTCACTCTCTGGATTTGATCTAGTGGTCAGACTTCACCCTGCCTCCGCTGAGGCCAATTTTGAAGATTTGCGGGCTGCACTCCTCGGTCTTTTACAGAGGTTGAAGTGAGTCCCCGGTACCTTTTGGTTTTTGTGCTGGTGCCGCGCAACTTACTTATCTCTCTGGTGCTGTTATGGCGCAAACTGATTTCTCCGCTTTACGGAGATGTTTGTCGCTACTACCCATCCTGTTCCTATTACGGTTTGCAAACGCTGCAGAATCAAGGTGTGATCAAGGGGGTTCCCCTGACTCTTTGGCGCATCTTGCGCTGCAATCCCTGGTCCCAGGGCGGCATTGATGACCCGAAAACTGCCCCACGCTGGATAAGGGTCGGCAGGCTAGGATTTGTAAGTCCCGCAATAGAAGAAAAGTCGAGGTAAGCCAATGGACCTGTTGTGGCCCATCAAGTGGCTAATTGAGCTAATCCTGGTTTCTTTCCACACCCTATTCAGCTCGATCGGTTTCTCCTTTAACTCAGGTGCGTCATGGGTGCTGGCCATCGTTGGCTTGGTTCTGGTAGTAAGAGCCGCACTAATCCCAGTTTTCGTGAAGCAAATCAAGAGCCAGCGCAACATGATGCTGGTTCAGCCAGAGCTTTTGAAGCTTCAGAAGAAGTACAAGGGCAAGACAGACCGCGAATCTCGTGAAAAGTTTGCTCGTGAGCAGATGGACCTCTATAAGCGCACCGGCTCAAACCCGCTGAGCTCCTGTCTACCGCTTCTGCTGCAGATGCCTATCTTCATGGGTCTTTTCTTCGTGCTAAACGACGCCCAGCAGAACAAGGCTGGCGTGGGTCTATTGGACGCAGCCCTGGCCCAGTCCTTCTCTCAGGCAGAAATCTTCGGGGCGCGACTCTCTGACACTTTCTTTGGTAGCGATGACCTCAACGTCAAGATCCTCGCCGGAACCATGATTTTCCTAATGACCGCTTCTCAGTTCATCACTCAGAAGCAGATCATGACCAAGAACCAGAATCCTGATGTGCAGAACAGCCAGTTCATGCAGACCCAGAAGATTCTGCTGTATGTACTACCTTTCGTATTTTTGATCTCCGGCGTGACCTTCCCGCTTGGAGTTATGACCTACTGGTTGGTATCAAACTTCTGGACCATGGGACAGCAGTTCCTGGTTATCCGAAACATGCCAACCCCTGGCTCCCCCGCCTTCAAGGCACGTGAGGAGCGACTAGCTCGCAAGGGCAAGCTCCAGATTGAGGAGCCAACCGCGGCAGTAGAAGAAGAGACCAAGAAGCGTCAGCAGCCGGTTGGCAAGCAGCGCGCGAAAAAGAAGAAGAAATAAACCATGAGCAGAGAAGCAGAACTAGAGCAAGAAGGCGAAATCGCCGCAGACTTCATCGAGGAGTTCCTGGACACCGCCGACCTTGATGGTGATCTGGAGATTGAGTTTCGTCAGGACCGCGCCTACATCTCCGTCACCAGCGATGGTGAGTCCAACCTAGGTAAGGTTTCCGACCCTGAGGTTGTAGAGGCGCTGCAGGAGATTACCCGCATGGCAGTGCAGGCTAAGACCGGAGAGAACTCGCGTCTGATTCTTGACATTGGCGGATCTCGTGAAATCAAGAACAACCAGCTGCGTGTAATTGTCGACAAGGCAATCGCAAAGTTTGAGGAGACCGGTAAGGCACAGCACCTCAAGCCGATGAGTTCCTATGACCGCAAGTTGGTTCATGACATGGTGTCAGAAGCTGGTTTTAGCTCAGAGTCTGAGGGCCAGGGCAAAGACCGCCACATCGTTATCGACAAGGCTTAATGTTTCACGTGAAACATTAGGGGGCGGAAATGGCTGATTTGTCTACTTTGGAAGCAGAGCCAGCGTTCGCACGCGAGTTTTTTGGAAGTCAGATCGAAAAAGCCCGTGGCTACGCACTCCGCTTAGCGACCGACTCAGAAACCTTTGGTTTGCTTGGCCCACGCGAACTACCGAAGATCTGGAGTCGTCACGTTCTGAACAGCGCCTTGCTCGCAGAGCTAGTCCCTGATGGTGCCACGGTTGCAGATGTTGGTTCTGGAGCGGGTCTGCCAGGAATTCCAATGGCAATCGCTCAGCCAAAGGCCCACTTCACACTTATCGAACCAATGGAACGCCGCGCAAACTGGCTCTCCCAGGTGGTGTCGGATCTGGGTATAGATAACGTGGAAGTGATTCGCGCTAGAGCAGAAGACGTTCAGCGCACCGATTTTGACATCGTTACCGCACGCGCAGTTGCAGCCTTGGACAAACTGGTGCGACTGCTAACACCGTTGACCCGCGGCTCTGAACTCAAGACCGTTTTGGCCATGAAGGGCTCACGTGCTCCTGAGGAAATCGAACTGGCTCGCCCCAGACTGCAACGCCTGGGCTATCTAGAGCCAGAAATTTTGACTCTTGGGGTGGACAAGGCGCCAGAAACCGCGACAGTGGTCCGCATTAGGCTGAAGGGTCAGGAGAGCTAAATGTCCAACCAACCGGCCGATGTCACCGCAACTACACCTGCAACTGTGAAAAGCGGTATGGGATACCCAAACGATCGCGAAGAGCAATCCCCTACCCCAATTGGCTGGCAGGGACTCGGACTAAACAATGTGACACATGTTTCACGTGAAACATTGGAGTCCGAATGAGCCTCGCTGGCCAAAATACTCCGCTGCTAAGGGAGATGACGGTCAACAACGAGCGTGCTAAGCGAGTTGCTGAAACTGTTTTGGTTCCACCACAGAAGACCCGAATTCTCACCATTTCTAACCAAAAGGGTGGGGTTGGTAAGACCACTACTGCGGTAAACCTCGCTGCCTCTCTTGCTAGAAAAGGCATGCGAGTTCTCGTTATTGACCTAGATCCACAGGGCAACGCCTCCACTGCGCTCGGTGTTGAGCATCACAATGGTGTGGTTGGCAGCTTCGAGGTTTTGGTAGACGGTTTAGCCATGGCAGACGCCGTAAAGCAAAGCCCTGAGCACCAAAACCTGCTTTGTTTGCCGGCGACCATCGATCTTGCCGGTGCTGAGATTGAGATGGTTGGCTATGAAAGCCGCGAGTACGTACTAGCCAAGTCCCTGCAAGAGTTTTTGGCGTCTCAAGAGCACCCCATCCACTTCGTTTTTATCGACTCCCCACCTTCATTCGGGCTTTTGACTGTGAACGCACTCGTTGCTGCCACCGAGGTCCTGGTTCCAATCCAGTGTGAGTACTACGCGCCCGAGGGTGTAACGCAGCTCATGAACAACATCGATAGGGTTCGCAAGGGGCTAAATCCAAACTTGATAATCGGTGGCATTTTGCTCACCATGTTTGATAACCGAACAAACCTCAGTAGCGATGTAGCAGAGGACGTTCGCAAGTACTTCCCTAAAGAGACGCTGAATGCAACAATTCCGCGCTCTGTAAGGCTCTCTGAGGCACCCAGCTACCAGCAAACGGCAATTAGCTACGACCCCAAGAATTCAGGCTCTCTGGCCTACCAGGAGGCCGCAATCGAATTAGCTCAAAGAGGAGTAATCAGATGAGTGAAGACAAAAAGCGTGGTGGCCTAGGTCGCGGTATCGGGTCCCTGATCCCAGGTGGCGACAGAGATGCGGTGGACGTCTTCTTTAGCTCAACCGCTCCAAACCCACTCTCACCGGTGCCGGGGGCAAGATTTAGTGATCTGGCAATCGACAGCATTGTTCCAAACCCACAGCAGCCAAGAAGTGTTTTTGAACCCGAGCAGTTTGCCGAACTCGTGCACTCAATCCGTGAGTTTGGAGTGCTACAGCCAATCGTGGTCCGCCCTAAGGGTGCTGGCTATGAGCTGATCATGGGTGAGCGACGTCTAAGGGCTTCTAAAGAGGCGGGTCTAAGCACCATTCCAGCGGTTGTGCGCGAAACAGCTGACGAGAACATGCTTCGAGACGCACTCTTGGAAAACCTGCACCGTGCAAACCTCAACCCGCTTGAAGAGGCTTCCGCCTATAAGCAACTGCTTGAAGACTTTGGCACCACTCAGGAGCAGTTGGCAGATCGCCTTGGCCGCTCCAGACCGCAGATCACAAATACTCTCCGTCTTTTGAGGCTTCCACTGACTGTCCAAACTAAGGTCGCCTCCGGTGTTCTCTCCGCCGGCCACGCCAGAGCATTGCTCGGAGCTCCGAGCGAAGAGCTGATGGCAACCCTTGCAGAACGTGCCATCAAAGAGGGCCTTTCGGTTCGTGGTCTTGAAGAGCTGGTCGGTGGCATCAAAGTCAAGCCAAAGAAGGCAAAGATCGTGCCTGGGGGCAAGCAAGACATGCTCAAGGAGATGTCAGATTCCCTCAGCGAAAAGCTAAACACGGTTGTAAAGATTCAGTTGGGACGTAAAAAAGGCCAATTGGTCATCGAATTTGGCAACATTGCTGACTTGCGTCGCATTGTTGAGCAGATCCAAAAGGATTAGTTTCTAGCGGCTGCTTGAGCTATTGAAAGATAGGACTCGGCTAGTTCCGAACCATCGGCAACGATTGCCTGAGGGAAAAGTGAAGTTTCTGTCATTCCAGGAGTTACGTTAGCCTCCAGGAACCAGGGAGTGCCCTCATTGTCAACAATTAGGTCGATTCGCGATAAATGGCGCAATCTCAAGGCATTGTGCGCTGTGAGCGCCACCTCAGCTGCCCGCTCCACGACCGCTGGACTCAATCTCGCGGGTACGTAGTAGTTGGTTTCCCCAGGGTTGTAGCGCTCGTTGTAACCAAAGCTGCCACCCTCAACCTCAACTTCGACCGCAGGGAGTGCCCTAGGTCCAAATCCAAGATCGACTATCGAGACAGCCAGCTCGGTTCCGGCGATGAACTTCTCGATGATTACGGTGTCACAGTAAACAAAGGCATCAACCATGGCCTTGGCAAAGCCAGCGGCTGATTCAACTCTGGTCACACCTTGAGCAGAACCACTCTCCGCTGGCTTCACAATGAGTGGAAATCCAAGTTGGGTGCCAACCATGGCAAGCACCGACTCAGCGTTTAGCTCACGGAATGTGGCGCGCGGCAGAGAAATCGAGTCTGGAGTTTGAACCCCGTGACGTCTCAGGATCGTTTTTGCGGTTGGTTTGTGCCAAGCCAGCTGAGCGGCAGCACCATCTGAGCCCACAAAAGGGATTCCAGCGAGTTCTAGCAGACACTGAATGGTGCCGTCCTCACCTACAGAACCGTGCAGGGTGGACCAAACCACATCTGGACGGGAGGCAATCAGGTGACCAATCAAATCCGCATCGGGTTCACGGATCTCAACCTCAGCGCCCGCATCTAAGAGCGCATCGGCGACTCGTCGACCTGACTTGAGTGAAACATCGCGCTCGTGGGAGATGCCGCCGGCGAGAACTAGGACCCGAAGCACCACGATTACTCCGCTCGGAAGGTGTCGAGGAGGTCGAGCTGTAGGTTCACAACGTTGGAAAGTCGCTTGATACCGACCTTCACGTTCTCCGCGGTTGGGTGCGAGTAGCAAACTCGAATGTTGTTAGCACCACGACCATCACCGTAGAAGGCGGTTCCTGGTGTGTAGGCGACTAGCTCGGTGACTGCCAAAGGCAGCATCTCCTTGCTGTTTAGCCCCTCAGGAAGGGTTAGCCAAAGGAAAAAGCCACCGTTAGGCCTGGTGGTCTGAACCCTAGGCAAGTACTGCTCCAATGCCTCGAGGGCAGCATCGCGTTTTTCACGATACAAGCTGCGGTAGCGGTCTATTTGGCCCTGCCAATCAGCGATTGATAGGTACTCGCTAACCAACATCTGCGCAAAGGTGGCTGGTGAGAGGATCGCCGACTCGTTGGCGAGGATCAGCTTGTCTCGAATTGCGGGTGGAGCGAGCACATATCCGACTCTGAGTCCAGGGGAGAGAATTTTTGAAAATGAGCCGAGGTAAACCACACCCTCGGAATCAAAGGCCCGCAAAGCCTTCGGTGGTTGGTTTTCGAAGTACAAAAGACCGTATGGGTTGTCTTCAATGATCAAGATCCCACGCTCTTGGCAGACCTGCAAGACCTGCTGGCGACGCTCGGCTGACAAAGTCACACCGCTTGGGTTGGCAAAGTTTGGCACTAGGTAAAGCAGCTTTACCTTCTTGCCAGCCTCGGCCATGCGATCAGCAGCCTCGGCAAGTGCCTCTGGAGAAATACCGTCGTTATCGGTGAAAACGTGCTCAATGTGGGCTTCCTTGTGACGGAAAATGCCCACTGCACCAACGTAGCTGGGCGCCTCGACCAAAACAACATCACCGGCATCCAGGAACAAGTCTGCGAGTAGCTCGAGAGCATGCTGGGAGCCAGTTGTGATCATGATGTCGTCGACTGAACCTTGAACACCGTCGAGCAGCATGATCTCTTGGATCTGTTCGCGAAGCTTCAGCACCCCCTGGCCACCGCCGTATTGAAGGGCGTAGTTGCCCTTGGTGGCCATCATTGAGTTGAAAGCTTCTTCGATGAGGGCGCCGTCTAACGCCGAAACATCTGGCATGCCACCAGCTAGCGAAACCACCTCGGGTCTTGAAACCACGGCGAAGAGTGCGCGAACCTCGGAAACGGAGAGATTTGCCGCGCGCGCCGCGTACGCATGCTTCCAACTGTCAAAGTTGGTAACACTGCTTGCGCGCGTCTGAGTCATATCAGCTCCCCGGTTTTAGGGGTTAGCTTAGCCCGAAGTAGGGGGTTTTGCCCAATAAATTCGCGGGACTAAGCGATGTACTCGGAGATCTCAGAGAGAATCGCTGCCTTGGGACGAGCACCAACTAGGTGCTTGACGATCTTGCCGTCCTTGAACACTCCAAGAAGCGGAATACCGGTGACCTGGTAGTCCATGGCGAGCTGTGGGTGCTCGTCAACGTTTACCTTGACGATCTTTAGCTTGCCGTCGTACTCGGCAGAAATCTCATCGAGAACTGGCGCGACCATGCGGCATGGACCGCACCACTCCGCCCAGAAGTCAACGATTACTGGGATATCGGACTCCAGAACATCGGTTTTGAAGCTGTCGGTAGTGGCGTTAACTGGTTTCACGTAAAACCTCCTAGTGGGATGACAGGTAGTGCTCGGCATCGAGTGCCGCTACACAGCCAGAGCCAGCCGCGGTGATTGCCTGACGGTAGGTCGGGTCGATTACATCGCCAGCGGCGAAGACGCCGGGAAGCGAGGTTCTCGATGAGCGACCTTCAACCTTGATAAAGCGCTCCTCGGTTAGCTCTACCTGATTCTCAACCAACCAAACCCTCGGGTCATTTCCAATGGCGATGAACAGACCGTCTAGGGCCAGGTCGGACTTAGCTCCGGTAACAGTGTCTTCCAGCACAACACCCTCGAGTTTGGCATCACCCTTGAGCTCGGCCACGGCTGAGTTCCAGATGAACTCGATCTTCGGGTTGTCAAAAGCACGCTGCTGCATGATCTTGGAGGCCTTTAGGCTGTCGCGACGGTGAATGATGTAAACCTTGGACGCAAACTTGGTTAGGAAGTTTGCTTCCTCCATGGCCGAGTCACCACCACCAACTACTGCAATCGTCTTTTCCCGGAAGAAGAAGCCGTCGCAGGTTGCACACCAGGAAACACCGTGACCGGAAAGCTCCTTCTCCTTTGGAAGACCAAGCTCGCGGTAGGCGGCACCGGTAGAAATAATCACTGCCTTGGCTTCAAAGGTCTCCCCGCCGCCAGTTTTGACGATCTTGACATCGCCCTTTAGATCAACTTCGACCACGTCATCAAAGAGAATCTCGGTGCCAAAGCGCTCAGCCTGGGCCTGGAAGTTAGCCATCAGGTCAGGACCCATCAGCCCCTCTGGGAAGCCAGGGAAGTTTTCCACCTCGGTGGTCTTCATCAACTCGCCACCTGGCTCAACGCTGGATGCGATTAGCAGTGGGTTGAGCTGTGCTCTGGCCGCATAGATTGCTGCCGTGTAGCCCGCTGGGCCAGATCCGATGATGATTACTTCGCGCATTGCACTTCCTTACCTACAAAACCAAACATAGATGGTTATCTATGTATTCCGCCCCTTGACGGGAAAACTTTGCCAAAAATTCAGCTTCTACCCTCGCTTTAACCTAGCGCCAAGGGCCGCGCTCACCTCTCTGAGCTGTGGAACTCTCATTAGCCAGAGGATCCCTAGGTAACTCGCTAGCCCCACTCCACCGACGACCGAGCTGGTTAGAAGCGAGGTGAGAACTTTGTCTAGAACAAATGAGCCCGGTCCAACCCAACCAAAGAGCCATAGCGTTCCAAGTGCCAGGGCAGTGGCTGGGATGGCGGCGATCACGAATTTCAAGATCGCTACACCGACTCCAAACCCGGCAAAACCACCAATCTTCTTGCGCAGCAGGTAGTAGCCCAGAATTCCCTGAACCATGATGGTTGTAGCGGTCAAAAGCGATAGCGAAACCACCAACCACTGCTTGGGCATCAGTGCACCCAAGGTCACCGAACCCACGATGTGCAGGGCAATCTGAACCGTGGTGAAGTAGAACGGGGTTTTGGTGTCTTCCAGGGCAAAAAATGCCCTTTGAATCATGTAGACGAAGCTAAAAGGCACGAGCCCAACCATCAACGCGATGATTACGTTGCCAAGAGCTGCAGTGGCCGGGTACTCCCCAGCAAAAACTCTTGCAATGGGATAGGCCAAAACCATCAAAAGCGACGAAGAAATCACGCTAACCAGCGCGATCACTTTTAGACCAGAGGTGAGGTCAGCCTTGAATTTTTGTGTTTCTCCCGTGCTGGCGTGCTTGGCCATGCGGGTGAAGTAGGCGGTCGCGACCGAAACGGTCACTACCGAGTGGGGAAGCATGAAGATCAACCAGGCGATTGCCGCAGCGGCGACTGATGCAACCCCAATTCCAGCGGTTTCACGGGCCGAGGCCGCGGTGGAGGCGACCGCAGTCTGGACCAGGCCACCGATCTGAGTCACGAGAACCATAGCCAGAGACCAGCTGGCTGCCCTCAGAGCCGGCCTGAGACCAAACCCTCGCCACTTGAAGTTCAAAGACAGGCTCAGGCCAATCTTTTTCCAGCTCAAAAGCAAAATCAGGGCTTGGGCGGCAACTCCAAGGGTTGCACTGCCAGCCAAAAGTGAAACTTTGTCTAGTCCCCAGCTCTCAACAGAGCGCTCTCCGGTCGGGTCAGCACCGAAGATCAGCACAAAGCCAACTAAACCGAGGATAGAAACCACGTTGTTTAGAACCGGTGCCCACATAAACGGTCCGAAGGCGCTTCTGGAGTTCAGCACCTCGCCCAGGATCGAATACAAGCCATAAAAGAACAGCTGTGGTAGGCACCAGTAGGCGAACGCGGTTGCCAGCGCTAGCTGGTCCTGACTCCAGCCCGAGGTGTAGAGCTGAACCAAAAGTGGTGCAGCAAGGGTAAAAATCATGGTCAGGATGAAAAAGACTGTGATTGCCAAGGTCACAAAACGATCGATGTAACCTTTGCCCCCATCGGCGAGTGCTTTCGCCCTAACCAGCTGCGGTACCAAAACCGCGTTTAAGACTCCGCCGACGATGATTGCGTACACGTTGTTAGGAAGCTGGTTTGCGACGCCAAAGGCATCGGCGGCATCTGTGGTCACGCCAATGGCTGCCGCGAGCAACACCGCCCTCAGAAAGCCCAAAATTCTAGAGACGATGGTCCCGGAAGCCATAAGTAGCGAGCTTCTAGTTACCGAAGGTTCTTGCTCACTCACCCCGGCTCCTAGCAAGTTTGACTACGGTTCTGACCACTCCCACCACAATCAGCGAGAACATGGCCACAGCCAGCGAAACCAATAAAAACAGCTCAACGTCGTAGTTGACCGAGACGTCGATTAGCTGCTCCTCACCGATTTGCCTGCCGTTGATCTCAAGCCAGACTCGAATCGATACCGGGCCGTTGGCTATTGCCCGCACAGGTAACTCTGCAACCGCAGAGGTATTGCCCGGGATTGTGAGCTTTTGGCTTTCCAAAACCTCTAACCGGAAGCTCGTTGCTGCACCGTATACCGTGACCTCAAGTGGGGTCGAGCTTGGGTTCATGACGGTCACTGGGATTCGACCATCACGAGCAACCAGGTTGATGCTGCTGCCGGGGACGATGTGCACCGAATCCGAAGCTAGAGCGGGTGCCCCGAGCCCAAGAAGCACTAGAAAAACAGCAATTAGTCGCTTCAACTCAGTAGCTCCAGTGCCCTCAGCGCAACCTTGCGCTCGTTCTCGTGGGCTAGGACATTTTCTAGCTCTGAAATTGGAAACCACTTGGCTTCAATCACTTCCCCGGCTGGGTCATGATCCCCGGAGAGCTCTCCGCCTATTTGTCTGAGCAAGTAGTGGTGCACCGTCTTGCGAATGCGCTGTGAACCAATTTTGAAGGTGTAGGTGATTTCACCAAGTTTGTCGATGATTTCAGCCTCAAGACCAGTCTCTTCGTAGACCTCTCGGATTGCGGTCACCGACAGCTCTTCACCGGATTCAATATGCCCCTTTGGGATGCACCAATCTGCCTTGCCACCGCGGTTTTTATGGCTGATTAGCGCGACCAACGAGGTGTTTTCGCGGTGCAAAACCAAGCCGCCGGCAGAGACCTCAATCTGGGTCTGCGGGCGGATGATTTTCATGGTGCAACTCTACTTGCGGAATAGCAAAACCTCTGTGGCAAGCTAGTGCGGTGCAAGACGTAGCTAAAGCTTTAGAGAACTTGCAGCGGAATACCCAAAATCCCCTGCTGGAGCGGCTTGGCGCACTGTTTGAGTCGGCCGGTTTTGAACTGGCACTCGTGGGTGGACCAGTGCGAGATGCCATTTTGGGCAGGGTCGCACCAGATCTTGATTTCACAACCAGTGCCAGCCCCGACGAGATCCTCAAGATCCTGAAGCCAATCTCTTCGGCCACCTGGGACATCGGCCGTGCCTTTGGCACTATCGCCGCCCAGATTGGCGATGAAAAGGTCGAAATAACGACCTACCGCGCCGACTCGTATGACTCCGAGACTAGAAAACCAACGGTTGAGTTTGGTACCAACTTGGAAGACGACCTGGTTCGCCGAGACTTTACGGTCAACGCCATGGCGCTCAGGTTGCCATCGAGAACTTTTGTTGATCCGCACTCTGGATTGCGTGACCTGCTTTTCAGCACCCTGAAGACCCCTTCTCGCCCGGAGATTTCTTTCTCGGATGACCCTCTTAGGATGATGCGAGCTGCGAGGTTTGCCTCGCAGCTGGGCTTTGAAATCGAACCGGAGACCTTCGAAGCCATGGTTCAGATGCGCGAACGCATCTCAATCATTTCGATGGAGCGAGTGCGGGATGAGCTTTCAAAACTTTTGCTTTCTTCAAACCCTCGACCGGGCCTCGAGGCCCTGGTTGACTCCGGCATTGCGGCAATTGTGCTCCCAGAACTACCTGCACTTCGGTTGGAGCTCGACGAACATCATCACCACAAAGACGTGTACCAGCACACCATCACGGTTGTTGAGCAGGCTATCGATTACGAGAAGGACTACGGTCTCTCCAACGACCTGGTGCTTCGACTCGCGGCCCTGCTCCACGACATCGGTAAGCCAGCCACCAGAAGGCTGGAACCAGGTGGAGCTGTTTCTTTCCACCACCACGATGTGGTTGGAGCCAAGCTTGCAAAGAAGCGACTGCAAGAGCTGCGCTTTGACAACGACACCATCAAGGCTGTCGCCAAGCTAATCGAGCTGCACCTGAGATTCTTTGGTTATTCGGATCAGCAGTGGAGCGATAGCGCGGTCAGGCGTTACGTAAGAGACGCCGAAGACCAACTGTTGAGGCTTCACGCCCTGACCCGAGCAGATGTCACCACCAGAAACCGCCGCAAGGCAGATCGTCTCGCTCATGCCTACGACGATCTTGAACAGAGAATCGAAGTCCTGCAGGAGCAGGAGGAGCTTGATTCACTGCGACCTGAGCTTGATGGTGCAGCAATCATGGAGCTGCTCAGCCTGAAGCCAGGGCCCGAGGTTGGACAGGCTTACAAGTATTTGATGGAAATTCGTCTTGATGAGGGCGAAATTGGCAGAGCAGAAGCGGAAAAACGCTTGCTTAGCTGGTGGCAGTCTCGTTAGACTTCCAAGGTTGCCCAAGGCAACACTATGCAAAATACCCTCCTGTCACGGAAGGACCGTGACCGTTTAGACCGAAGGAGGTGGGTTAGCTATGCATAACTACGAGCTAATGGTCATTCTTGACCCTGCTCTTGATGAGCGCACAGTTGCCCCGATGCTCGACAAGTTCCTAGCTGTTATCCCTGCACAGGGTGGCACCGTGGACAAGGTTGACATTTGGGGACGCCGTCGCATGACCTTCCCGATCAACAAGAAGGCAGAAGGCGTTTACGCAGTGGTCAACATGACCTGCGAGCCAGCTGCTGTGATCGAGGTCGACCGCCAGCTGAAGCTGAACGAGAACGTGCTACGCACCAAGGTGCTACGTCTCGAAGAGGCTGTTTTCAGCATCAACCCGATTGAGTTTGTGCCTGAGGAGAAGACCCGTGCACCACGTGGTCCTCGCCCTGGAGGCAAGCGTCCAGCAGGCAACAGGTCCTAAATGGCTGGCGAGGTTAGCGTCACCATCGTCGGCAACCTAGCTGACGACCCGGAGCTTCGCTACACCCAGGGGGGTGTTGCCGTTGTATCAGTTCGCGTCGGCTCAACCCCACGCACCCTAAACCGCTCAACCAACGAATGGGTAGACGGCGAAACCGTATGGGTTCGCTGCACCGCATGGCGTGAGGCGGCAGAGAACATTGCTCAGAGCTTGACCAAGGGAACCCGAGTTGTGGTTACCGGTCGTCTCAAGGCACCTTCTGCCTACCAAACCGCGCAGGGTGAGGCTCGTGCCTCTCTCGAACTCGAAATTGACGAGATCGGCCCTTCGCTGCGCTACGCAACCGCTTCGGTAACTCGTCGCTCACGCGAGGGTGGCCAGGTGGAGTCTCCATGGCAGGATGCCAAGCCTCAGGTCTCAGGCGCTAATGCCTGGGCAAACCCTGCGGTTGACCCAAGCGTTGATGAAGCACCTTTTTAGAAAGATTCAGGAGAAATAAATGGCTGGAAAGTCAGCACAGGCCCGCAAGCCTCGCATGAACTCTAAGTTCGCGAAGCTAGCGCCGGTCAAGACCATCAAGATCGAGGTTATCGACTACAAAGACGTCGCTACCCTCCGCAAGTTCATCTCAGACCGCGGCAAGATCCGCGCTCGTCGTATCACGGGAGCAACCGTGCAGGACCAGCGCAAGATCGCCAAGGCAATCAAGAACGCACGCGAGATGGCACTATTGCCATACTCCGGTGCAGGACGCTAAGGAGAACCCCCATGTCGAAGCTAATTCTGACCAATGAGGTCTCTGGCCTAGGTTCTGCAGGCGACGTTGTTGAGGTCAAGGACGGTTACGCACGTAACTACCTGATCCCAAACGGCCTTGCTGTGATCTGGAGCCGTGGTGGCGAGAAGCAGGTCACCTCAATCCGCGCCGCTCGTCAGGCCCGCGCCATCGCCTCTGAGGAAGAGGCAAAGGCGCTGAAGGCCAAGCTCGAGGAGAAGGCAATCCGCATCGCCGTCAAGGCAGGAAAGGACGGCCGTCTATTCGGTTCCGTCAAGACCAGCGATGTTGTCGACGCAGCTGCGGCTGCCGGCCTAGGTGCTCTAGACAAGCGCAAGGTTGAGTTCGCAGGCAGCATCAAGTCAACCGGTGAGTATGAGGCAACCGTTCGCGTAGGCGAGCTAGTTGCAAACCTCAAGCTCCAGGTAGTGGCTGCTAAGTAAACAGAAACTAAACAACTAAGGGCCCGCAGCGATGCGGGCCCTTAGTTTTTGACCATACATTTGTTCGGTTATCCACAACCCTCAGGTTCAACTTGAGAGTTTTCCACTTAAATTTATCCACAGGTGCAAACCGCTTATTTACTGACCTGTAGAGGCATTTGAGATTTTTATCCACAGGTTTTCCACAGTTATACACAGTTTTGTTCGGCGTGTTTCCACAGAGTTATCCACAGTTACTAACAACTGGTGTTGAAACCAAGTTGTCAGTGCCCCAAGCTATACAGGATTCATTGCTTGGAAGGAGTAGCACATGACTATGTTGCAGCCAGTTCCGGCATCGGATCCGAGGGTTTTACCTCACAACCTCGATGCCGAGCAGTCCACCTTGGGTGGAATGCTGTTGAGCCAGGAGGCGGTTGCTGAGGTTTTCGAGATCGTCTCGGCATCAGACTTCTACGCTCCCAAGCATGAGTTGATCTTCAACGCTGTCCTGAACCTATTCGGTAAGGGTGAGCCAACCGACGTAATCGCTGTCTCAGATGAGCTGAACAAGCAGGGAAACCTGTTGAAGGCCGGCGGAGCCGACTACCTGCACTCGCTCACGACCTACGTGCCAACCGCAGCCAATGCCAGCTACTACGCGCAGATTGTTGCCGAGAAAGCCATTCTTAGAAGGCTGATCGAGGCTGGAACCAGAATTGCTCAGTCCGGTTATGAGAGCCAAGGTGAAGTCACCGACCTGGTTAACCAAGCCCAGGCCGAGGTCTACAAGGTTGTTAGCCAGACCTCTAAAGAGGATTATGTTGGGCTGAGCGATTCCATTGAAGCCGCTATTCATGAAATTGAAACGGCTCAGAAGCGCGGTGGCGAGCTCACCGGTATTCCAACCGGCTTTACCGACCTGGATGCGCTAACTCACGGTCTGCACCCCGGCCAGCTGGTGATTGTGGCAGCGCGACCTGCGGTCGGTAAGTCAACCTTTGCCCTCGATATCGCACGTGCAGCATCAATCAAGCACAACAAGGCCACCATTTTCTTCTCCCTCGAGATGGGTCGCGCCGAGATTGCCATGCGCATGCTCAGCGCCGAGTCCTCCATCTACCTGCAGTCGATGCGTAAGGGAAACCTTTCGGAGGCCGACTGGACCAGACTGGCTGCCATTCGAGGCAAGATCAATGACGCTCCGCTGTACATCGATGACAGCCCAAATATGTCCCTGGTCGAGATCAGGGCAAAGTGCCGCAGGCTTGCCCAGCAGGTCGATCTGAAGATGGTTGTAATTGACTACATCCAGCTGATGTCTAGCGGTAAGAAGGTTGAGTCCCGCCAGCAAGAAGTTTCAGAGTTCTCCAGAGCTTTGAAGCTGCTTGCAAAGGAGCTCGGAATCCCTGTGGTGGCTCTATCGCAGCTCAATCGTCAGACTGAGCAGTCGAAGGACAAGCGCCCAGAGCTTTCTCACCTGAGAGAGTCTGGATCGCTTGAGCAGGACGCCGACGTTGTCGTTCTGCTCCACCGCGAGGGAATCTTCGAAAAGGATCACCCACGAGCAGGCGAGGCGGATCTAATCCTTGCTAAGCAAAGAAACGGTCCCACTGGAACGGTTGTCGTTGCCTTCCATGGCCAGTATTCGCGCTTTGTGAATATGCCAAGCTAGTGAACGTGAATCTCAAGCAGGCTTTTAGGGCAGCGGTCAGCTTTGGCCTAGGTGTTTTTGTCACTTTCAATCAGGCTCACGGTCCTGATACCGGCCTTCTGGTACTTGGAATCTTTGGCATCGTGCTCGGCATCGGATTGGGTGCCCTGACTCTCACCAAGAAAGCGGAGCTTTCTGCGCTGCAAGAGCTTCCAGTCGCGGTGTTGGCGCTACTGGTTGGTCTTTTCTCTCTTTTGGCACTTGCAAACCAAGAGACTCAGTTACCAGCATTCCTAGCACTGGTCTCCGCCTGGGGTTTGATCTCGGGCGCATTTGAGCTCTATCAAGCAAGACGCAGCTCGTTCAAGAGCCAAGAGGGCAAAGACTTTCTGATCTCCGCAATCTTTGGGCTGCTTCTTGGACTTTTGTTCCTCGCAGTCCAGCTAGACAGCGTTAGCGCGGTTGGATTCTTTGGCGCATACCTTGCAATGTCGGGAGTCCATTTGGGCATCGCGGCAGCATCATCCAAGAAGCCGAAGTAGGCTTTTCGGGTGAAGAAGTTCGCCAATCTCCGTTCCTACATGATCGTCGCCACCGTTACCGGCCTATTTGTAGGGGTTTTGGTCTACTTCGGGACTCGTTTCGAGGACACTGCCATCGCCTGGGGACTGGGCGCATTTATCTTGGCGTTGGTGACCATCGCCACCTTGGACCTCAGCTATAAGCCTGACGATTCTGACCCAAACCTGCCAAAGCTTCGCTAAAGGTATTTTTTAGCCAACTCAGCTGCCAAGCCCACGTAGGTCTGCGGCTTTAGCTTCAGAAGTCTTGCCTTGGTCGCCTCGGAAACCTCCAGAGCGTTCACGAAAGCCAGCAAATCCTCCTCGCCCACTCGCTTTCCGCGAGTCAGCTCCTTCAAAAGCGCATATGGATCGGCAATCTTGGATTCTCCGCGAGCGACATCGGCACGAATTGCGGTCTGAATCGCTTCGCCCAGAACCTCCCAGTTTTCCAACAGGTCAGACAGAAGTACCGACTCATTGATTGCAAGCTCATCTAGACCTCTAGAGAGGTTGTCGATGGCAAGCAGTGAGTGACCCAGACCGACACCGATGTTGCGTTGGGCCGAAGAGTCCGTCAGATCGCGCTGCATCCTTGAGGTGACGAGGGTTTGGGCGAGTGAGTCCAAGACGGCGTTCGCGAGCTCCAGGTTCGCCTCTGCATTTTCAAATCGAATCGGGTTTACCTTGTGAGGCATGGTCGAAGAGCCAGTGGCCCCGGCAACCGGAATCTGCTTGAAGTAATTCAAGGAGATGTAGGTCCAAACATCGGTTGCTAGGTTGTGAAGAATCCTGTTGAAGTGTGAAACAGCCTGGTAAAGCTCTGCTTGCCAGTCGTGAGACTCGATCTGGGTAGTTAGCGGGTTCCAGCTCAGGCCTAAGTGTTCAACAAAGGCCTTGGACTGGGAGACCCAATCAACATCCGGAGCGGCAACCACGTGGGCAGAGAAAGTTCCAGTCGCACCAGAGAACTTACCCAGGTATTCCTGCGCATCGATTCGATTTAGCTGTCGTTGGAGGCGGTGAACAAACACCGCTAGTTCCTTACCCATGGTTGATGGCGTAGCTGGTTGTCCGTGTGTCCTGGAGAGCATCGGAACATCAACTAATTCAAGCGAAATACGCCTCAGCTTTGCCACTAGGTCTTTAGCTCTAGGCAACCAAACACGCTGCATCGCCTCAGAGACCGTGATCGCGTAGGAGAGATTGTTGATGTCCTCGGAGGTGCAACCAAAGTGAACTAACTCGGCTAGGTCATCACGACCGAGTTTGGTCAGGGCGGCTCTGATGAAGTATTCAACGGCCTTCACGTCGTGGCGTGTGGTGGCCTCTAGCGACGCCAGCTCTTCAACGGATGCGTCATCGAACCCCTCGCCACCAAGCTCGCGCAGGGTGACTGCCTCTACCTCAGAAATTGGGGTTCCGGTTTTGAGCAGGTCGTTATTGGCAAGCCAAATCAGCCACTCAATCTCGACCTGGATTCGGGCGCGGTTTAGACCGGCTTCACTTAGGTACTCGCCAAGCTCTTTGACTTGGTTGCGGTAGCGACCATCTAGCGGACTTAGGGGCTGCACGGAGAGTTTGCTCACCCGCCTAGTTTGCCCCATCCACAGACCAATTTCAGGTTTTGATTTGCACAGCCCAGCTTTTTTCCGAGTCTTATCCCGTTCAACTTTGAAAACTAGCCCCATGTTCGAATTAGACAACGCTCGCTATTTGTTGGTTGACGCCCTCCCGGGACCAGGTGCATGGTCAGGTCCGTCGGCTCTTGCCTTCGAGCTTGAGGTCAGGGCCTTGATGGCCGAGTTGGCAGCCATCCGGGAGCTGCTATGGGACTAGATCTCTATGGCGGAAACCCGGTTGTGGTGGCGAATTACAACGAGTTGGTCCGGGTTTCGAAGGCACTGCAGCTCGCGGCCAGCAATCTGGATCACGCCCGCTTTGCTGGTGTTGGGTTCTCAATCTCCGAGCTTGCACCTCAGATTCAGCTTTCGATGCTGCTGCCGGGCCTCGTTGATCGAGTGAAGGATTTGGCAATCAAGGCGGAAATGGCTGCCGACGCATACTTCAGCGCAGAGAGTCGAGTTGTCGGACTAATTAACCAAGTCCTGAGCCCCTTGAGCACACTTTCCACCTACATGGGGCAACCTATCGCGATCATGGATGGCAGCACCAAGCTGCTTGCAAATCTTGGCGCTGTGTTTGCCGTCGCAGGGCTCACCGGCAAGGCAAACTTGGCAAAGACCGCGATGATTGCCGGCTCTATTCGAATGACAACGGCAGCATTTGGCTATAACTCAGCGCAGCACCTACTGGGTGAGCAGCAGGCTAACCTCAAGTTGGCCCAAGTCAAACTTGATGTCAACGGGTCCGCCAAGCTCGTGACCCTCTCCAAGATTTCCTCGGTCAATGCGATTGGGGATCACGCCGCTGCGGTCGCGAAGGCCTATGACAAACCGGGTTCTCGAATCTTGATTGATGTCTACAAAAACGGTTATGGGCGCAACCTAGTCGTTTACATACCTGGCACCCAGTCCTTGAACTTTGGTGGGGAAAACCCATTGAACATCCGTT
>JACCDQ011970822.1_pt1 | contig 37996 bp, 39 predicted proteins | sample 7446031 | NCBI WGS metagenome assembly JACCDQ01 (sample SAMN15323442, study PRJNA562643) | freshwater metagenome | isolation source: river surface water | place: USA:Blue River Watershed | collected 2017-08-17 | reverse complement strand
GCTTTGCGCCGCGCGCTGACCGCAGCAGCCTCTACGTGACCTACCCCAACGGCAAGTTCAGCCGCACCCGCAACTACGGCCTGTTCCGCGTGTACCCCCGCGTGAAGGCCGGCGGCCAGATCGCCGTGACCCTCAAGCCTGAAAAGGTCAAGGTTAAGAAAGACGTCAAATTTGATGTCAACCAAGCCATAGGTACAGTGACTGCGGCGTTGACGAGCTTCGCGACGATCTACGTGCTGCTCACGCGTTAAACTTCACCTTATTCGGAATCAGCGCGATGCCTGATCCAAAACCTTCGACCCCACACCCCAGCGCCTCAAGCGCTGCGGCGTGGCTCGTCATCTACACCAAACCCCGCTGGGAAAAAAAGCTCGCAGACCAGCTCGCCGCCAAGGGCTTTGAGGTCTATTGCCCCACGCAGCGCGTCAAGCGCCGCTGGAGCGACCGCACCAAGTGGATTGATCAGCCCCTGTTCAGCAGCCACATCTTCGTTCACCTAGAGCCAGAGCGCCGCGACGCGGTCTACTTCACGCCCGGGTTCGTTCGCTTCCTCTTTTGGAACAAGCGCCCCGCTGTCGTGCGCGACGAAGAGATCGCCACCCTGCGCCGCTGGCTCAACGACTTTGTCCACGACGCCATCAGCGTGGAGGCCTATCAGCCTGGAACCTCAATTAAAGTCCAAAGCGGGCCCCTTCAGGGTCGAGAAGCCACGGTCCTCGAGCAACGAGGAACCAAGCTGGAACTCTACCTCGAAGACCTGCATGTCAAGGTGAGTGTGGATCTAAGCAAAACGCAGTTAGCTTCCGCCAACGTTTAAGCAAGGCTTAGGCCTCTTGCTTCAACGCGGCAGCCTGCTTATTCAAGTCCTGAATAAACGCCCGGGCACCCAAAAACACCAGGGTCAAGAACACGCCAAGCACCCCGCCAATAGCGGCCGACTTGAGCTTGGACTCGCGCACGCGCAAGGGGTAGTGGGGGCGGTCAATCACCGTGATCAGGGGCTCCTCGCGGGCTGCCATGGTCTTCGACAGCTCGAGGTTTTTCACCAGCTCGCCGTACAGTGTGGTCAACATGGTCACCTTCATCTGCTTTTGCACAGATGGCACCTTGGCCGTGCTCTGCACGGTGAAGGAGTTTTGGTCTTGAGACGAGGCGTAGCCCACCATAGCGGCCTGAAGCTCGGCGGATACGGAATCTACACGCTGCTCCAACTTGGCGATGTTGGCGGTGGAGTTGGCCATCTTGGTTTGCACGTAGAACTCGGTGGACTTGGCCGTCAGGAGCTCAACAAAGGCGCCGGTGAATACGGGGTCTGTTCCTGTGTAGCTGACCGTCACAAAGCTCAGCTTCTTGTCGACTTTAGAAACAGCTAGCGAGTTTTCTGACACCGACTTCACCACGACACCTAGAGCGGAATCCTGTCTGGGATCGCAGCACTTGGCTGCAATCATCGGGTACAGGCCCAAGGAGTCCCATTTGGCCTTTAATTTAGGCTCAGCAGCCACGTACTGGTTTACCAGCAACAGGGAATCGCCGTTCACGTAGAGAGGGCTCAGCAAGACGTCTTGAACAATGCGTCGGCTCTTCATTAGCGAAAGGAGGTTGTCGCCTCCCAAGCCTTCAGCGCCCGCGCCCATCGAAAAACCAAACTGCGAAGCGAGCCCGCTCAACCCGCCCCCGCCGCCGCCTTGCTCTAGGGCAAAGGTCAACGAGGCGGTATAGCTTGGTTTAGCAAGCTTCACTTTAAAGTACCCACCCGCGCCAAAGAGCAGGCCGACCGCAACAATCAGAAACTTGTAGCCCCACAAATATGCGACTACGCTCTTGACCTTAAGCCAGAGCTCGGCAAGGCTGATTTCGTCGCTGCTGTCGGTAAACTGGGGTTGGTTGGCTTCGTTCATGCCTCAAAATTAAGGCTTCTTCTCGCGAACCCAAGTTGGCCCCAACACCAAGCCTCACGCAATGTTCAAAATGGTTAATAATTGAGTTGCTTTTGTTCGTTCACATGACCAACCGGTAACATTCGTCGCCGTACTTTGCGTTCAAGTTTGTTACTCACCTGTCCAATCTACGGCATGGGCATGGGAGCGACCGGGCGAAGCCATTCAAATTAGCAACTAGTTGCTAGCAACCAGAAACATACCGAAGGTATTTTAGCGTCATTAATCACCAGCAAGACCCGCCTTAAGCTCTTGCTCAAGTTCTTTACCCACCCCGACGCTCGTGGTCATTTGCGCGGACTTGCCGAGGAGTTTGGTGATTCTACCAATGCTGTGCGTATTGAACTCAACAAACTTGAAGAGGCTGGACTGCTCCACGGCCAGACTGAGGGCCAAAAGGTGGTGTACCGAGTGAATAAGGCCAATCCGTTTTATTCTGACCTCGTTTCGATGGTGTCCAAGTACATGGGTTTTGATGAGCTTATTGAAAACGTATTGGAAAAGGTCGGTAACCTAAAAGAGGCCTACGTCGTCGGAGACTACGCGAAAGGCGTCGACTCTGGGACCATTGAACTCGTGCTCGTGGGAGACTTGTATGTATCTGCACTCGATGACTTGTGTGAACGAGTTGCGAACAAGATCAAGCGGAAGATTGAATACCGTATTTATTCTGACGACAATGTGAATATTCAGGAGGCTAATTTGAGGTTAATCTGATTAGTGTGGTCCAGATCGGAAGGGCAATTTTACCGCCTGTGAATAATTCACAAAACACTGTAATTCAGTTAATTAAGAATTTACACCTCGCGCTATCTTCGTCAAAAACCATCGAAATCAGTCACCTTAGTGCGCAGTTTAGTGTGCAAAATTTAAGGAGATAATCTTGAGGAGAGCCTGAGGTTACTGGTGAAATTCTAAATTTTTGAAATTCTATTTTTTATTCAAATTCTTTTAAAATAGTTATCCAAAATTCTTATTTCAAAATACTCTAATATTTTAACTATTTTATTTTAATCTATTTATAAGTTTTTTGTTACGTAGTCCAAGACCAATGAAAGGTATTTGTAAAAAAAGGTAAATCATTAACTTGCTGATTTTTTAGCTTTAAATAGTTTTATTTTTTTCAGCTTAACAAAAATCAACGAAAATAAAGGTCATCGTGCGCAGTTTAGTGCGCAGAATTTTAAATCCCGAATATGAATTTAAACGATAAAAAAATTGCAATTATTGGATTGGGTTATGTCGGTTTACCCTTAGCGATTGAGTTTGCTAAAAAGTATAAAGTATTGGGGTTCGACATTGATCACACTCGTATCGAAGAACTAACTAAGGGTGAGGATAGGACTAGGGAAGCAGACATAGCAACTATGTTGTATGCAATGGGCTTGACGAAAACTACAAACAATGGTTTAACATTCTCATCTGATAAAGATGAACTTTTTAACTATAATGTATTTGTAGTCACCGTACCCACTCCAATTGATGAATTTAAGGCACCTGACCTGAAGCCGCTTCTTAAAGCGTCTCAAATGTTAGGGGAAGTTTTGAAGGCTGGTGATATTGTAATTTATGAGTCCACTGTCTATCCAGGATGCACTGAAGAAGATTGTGTGCCTGTATTGGAGAAGTTTTCTGGTTTAAAATTTAACCAAGATTTTTATTGTGGCTATTCACCTGAACGAATTAATCCCGGAGATAAAGTCAACACACTAACCAAGATAAAAAAGGTAACTTCTGGCTCAAATCCTGAAATTACTGAAGTTGTTGATGCTTTATATGCTTCTATTATTGAAGCAGGAACTCATAAAGCGCCGAATATCAAGGTAGCTGAGGCATCTAAATCAATTGAAAATGCTCAAAGGGATATTAACATTTCATTTGTAAACGAACTTGCCTTAATATTTGATAGAATGGGGATAGATACCAATGATGTTTTGGAAGCCGCTGGCACAAAATGGAATTTTTTAAAGTATAAACCAGGATTAGTTGGGGGACATTGTATTGGTGTAGATCCCTATTATCTCGCTCACAAATCAGAGAGCTTGGGTTATCATCCACAAGTCATTTTGTCCGGACGCAGAGTGAATGATAACATGGGAATGTTTGTGGCAAATAAGGTGATAAAATTAATGGTCCAAAAAGGAATGAAGGTGAAAGGTTCTAATGCGCTCGTCTTAGGTGTAACTTTTAAGGAAAATTGCCCTGACACCAGAAACTCAAAAGTAATCGATATCGTAAGGGAATTGAGTCAGTTTGGTCTGCAGGTAGATGTATATGACCCGCATGCAGACCCGGTTGGTGTAAAAGAAGATTATGATATTGAGCTAATTGATACGATTTCAAAAAAATATGATTCGATTGTTCTGGCTGTGGCACATAAGGAATTCTTAAAAATCGAGTTTATGGATTTGCTGAAATCTTCAGGAGTATTATTTGACACTAAGGCATTTATTGATAGAAAGATAATTAGTGGAAGATTATAAGTACCTGATGATTTACAAATGACTCAGTGGAAAGAGATATTGGATGTTAGCTTTAGTTTTCTGGTTCAGTGTCATATATAGTCTTAGTTAAGTTAAAAAAAATGAATTTTTTTGAACGATTCCGTAGGCTGCGTCACTAATGATAAATGGATACTGCCTGACAAACTATTTTTAAAATATTTTTTTTAACGTTAAAAAAGAAGTCTAATTCGTCTTCACCTGTACTTTTTAATCATGGGGACATAAGCACCGGATACCGATATCGGAATAGCGTGCCTCAAAGTTATTAAAAGAAAGGTAATTGTTTTTTTACTGAGTAGAATTGATAATAGCAATTTATCGCAGTCATTCCGCCTGTTACACATTAATTGATTTATTAAAACCATTTAGTCCTTTTTAATTTAGTTAAATGAATAAAGCTAATGACTCAGTATTTAAAAATTCTATTTGGAACCTCTTTGGTGGTGCAATCTCTCTTTTAGTTGGCTTTTTATCTATTCCATATGCAATAAAAGGCTTGGGTAAAGATGGCTTTGGTATACTCACGATTGCGTGGGTGATACTTGGCTATTTCGGACTGTTTGATCTTGGATTTTCTCAGGCTACCACCAAATATGCTGCTGGATATTTAAGTAAAGGAAGAACGGATAAGGTTACATCGGTCTTTTGGGTATCATTGATTACAAGTTTATCAATGGGCTTTGTGGGTAGCATAATTCTTTTTGTATTTACTCCTTTGTTAACAGGCAGAATATTAAGTATCCCCACTGCCTTACTAAATGACGCTCAAAATTCATTCATGATACTTTCGGGTGTGTTGCCGTTTATTATTGCGACAACGAGTTTAAAAGGCATACTGGCTGCATCGAATCGTTTTGACCTCTTGAATAAAATCCAAGCCCCAAGTAACATTTTGACTTATATAATCCCATGTTCAGCTTTCGTATTCGGATCGAGCTTGACTGTAGTAATAATCCTGATTTCGGTGATGCGATTTCTAATCTTTTTTATTTACTTATATTATTCTTTTTTATTGCATCCATATCTTTCCAAAAAGGTTCTATTCGAGAAGGAGATATTTAAAAACATGCTTGGTTTTGGGGGATGGATTTCGCTTTCGAATTTTGTAAGCCCTTTGCTGGTTTATTTAGATAGATTTTTGATCGGGTCGCTTCTTTCTGTTTCACTGGTTTCATTTTATACGGTTCCTTATGAGTTGGTAATCAGAGCCAGGTTATTTCCCAATGCGATTGTAGATTCTGTTTTTCCAAAATTCAGTTCTATCGTAATTGGTAAAGAGGTAAAAAAGACAGCTGAACTATTCTTGAAACCAGTAAAGTATATTTCTATTGCACTGGGATTTGTGGTCTTTATTCTGGTTACCTATTCCTACGAAATTTTAACTATATGGCTTGGAAATAGTTATGCAGATACGAGTAGTATTCTCCTGCAAATTTTATCAATAGGCCTATTTTTCAATGGAATAGCGACTGTCCCCTTCTTCTTTTTACAAGGCGTCGGAAAGCCCGATATTCCGGCGAAGTTTCACGTTTTAGAACTATTAGTTTTTGGATGCATGTTCTTCTTCATGATAAAATATTTTGGACTGATAGGTGCTGCGATTACATGGACCAGCAGGGCAACATTTGATTTTATTTTACTTTTTATTGCTACTTATTCTATCGAAAGAGAAATTTTCTCGGGACATATTTTCGATTTAGTTGTCAAGTTATTTATATTGCTTTTTGTATTTATTGTTATCTCTTTCGGCATACATTTTTATATACCATCAATTCTTATTAAGATAATACTGTCGCTATTGACACTTGCTGCTTGTTTTTATGTAATCTGGAAATCTGTATTAGATGAGGAAGAGAGAGCTTTTTTTATGGGTAAATTTCGGTCTTTTTACTCGAAATTTTTTATTTTATAATTTTGAAGTTCTATCCGATTTTTCTTTTTCATTTGATGTTTTTGCTGGCATTTATTTCCGACGTAACATTCGGAATCACGTTGCAAAATGGAATTATTAGCTATACGATTTTATTTCTTTCTTATATAGTTTCTTATTTTTTCTTTTTTCGGAAAGTTGTAATTAGAAGGGTTATTCTGTTTGATTTTGTAATCCTAAACTATATTTTCTGGAGTTTAATTTCTATTTTACAGGTGTTGTTTTTTAACAAATCCGTTTTCATTTATTTTAAAGGAATTTCCTATTGTCTTTTCCCCACAATCGGTTTCTTCCTTTTCTCATTTAGCAAGACAGCCTTTGACATTTCCATTGTAATAAAATACTTGAAATATTATTTATATACAACTCTCTTTGTAATAGGAGTAGGAATTTATTTTTACTTTTTTAGCCCGCCGTATTATGTGGATTATGTATTGGGGAATTATGAGGGAATTATAACAGACAGCGACTTGGTCTTTTTGGCTAGACTACTTTCATATTTTGGAGACCCTACTGTGATGGGCAATATTTCAGTGATAGCAATCCCGGTTTTAGTTTATTTATCAAAGAACAAAATACAGCCCTTTACTTCCAGGTTGTTTAACTTATTCTCTTTTTTGCTTTTACTTTCTGGAGTTATATTAAGTTTTGCAAGATCGGCATGGGTAGCTTGTTTGGTTTATTTAATGTACCTGGTTATTATAAACAGGAGGTTCGTGGCAATTAAGATTTTCTCTTTATTTTTACTGATCGCATTTATTCCCGCACTTATATTAAACGGAACGGATAATTTTAATAATCCGGTTTTAATTGAACTGCAAAAAAGGCTGTTCAGTTTAGGCTCTTCATTTGAAGAGCGGAACAATCAAATTGAATATGGTATTAATATAATAAAGTACCGGCCATTTGGAGTTGGTTTAGGTCAGGCTGGTCATAAGTCTTACTCAGCCTCTCCGGCACAGGGTGTATTCGATAATAATTACCTTAGAATTTTTGTAGAAACAGGATTGATCGGATTTATATCTTTTTTGATGATTATTTCCTTTTCGGTGCACATGGGGGTAAAAAAATCAACATCTGGATCTGTTAATAAGATCCGTGTATTGGTTTTGATAATTTCTTTGATTTTTTATTTCCAGTCAATCGGATCTAATATTTTGGATCTGCATTATTCTTCATTCCTGTTTTGGTCATTTTTGGGAATATTGGCATGGACGTATAAGTATGATAAATTTCCGGCTGTCAACTCTATTTAAAAAGAATGTAGCGTGATTACAATCGTCTTGACAACCTACAATGGTGAAAATTATATTTCTGCGCAGTTAGAATCTATCTTCAATCAATCGTATTTGGATTTTAAGTTAGTACTAATAGACGATAATTCTACCGATAACACTGTACGACTCATTTTTGATGTTTTTAAAAAATATAGCTTTCAGGATTACGTATTCAGAAAAAGTGGAGTGAATATGGGGCCAACTAAAGCTTTTGAGTTAGGGGTATCGCTCGTTACCACTAAATATGTTGTTTTTTGCGATCAGGATGATATTTGGTTCGAAAATAAACTCGAATATTACCTGCAAGCTGTTCAGTCAGAAGATTATGACCTGGTTTATGCCCCTTCTTATTTAATGCACAATGACAAGGCTACAAGTACTCTTTTCCCTGAAAAACGCATATACAAAACCGTCCTTGGAAGACTTGCTCATAATGATTCGAGGGGAGCAACCATTATGCTGAAAACCCGGCTGGCACTTTCACTGATGCCTTACTATGAATTGTATGATAAATGGATTTTTGTCATTTCAAGATTTGTGGCCAAAATAAAGTGTATTGAAGAACCACTTCATTTTTATAGAATACATTCAAATAATGTTAATGGTGGTGGATTTCGAAATCGTTCAACAAATAGTTTGCTCTCAGTCCAAAAAAACAACAAATTATTTTATGAGAAAATGCACTTTTTTTTTAGACAAACCGGATTGCTAACCAATGAAAGTAAAGAGGATATTTTGCACGGTATAGAACACTTGATTAAAATAGCTGATTTAACAATCAATTCTTTGCAAAATAGGAATAGAGTAAAATCTCTTCTGTCATATGCGCGTTACGTGCTATTCTCAGAATTTACATTGATGGAAAAGCTTATATACTTTTATTATTTTCTTTTGAAAAAAAGTTGAACAACAAGTAAGAAATAAAATCTAAGAAAAATGCGGCTGGTATATATTTTCGTAAACTATAATAACTCAGATGAATCTATAAAAACGACTGAATCAATTTTATCTGCAAATTTTGATAATGATGATCTTGTTGTAATTGTAGACAATAATTCTTTAGATGACAATTTGGAAAGTCTGCAGAAATTTATTTCGGTCACTAGTATAAAAAATATCAAGCTAATCATCAGCGACAGGAATGTCGGGTATTTCGGAGGGCTCAATCTTGGTATCGATTATGTTGTAAAAAATGAATTCCACTTTGATTCGATGATTGTGGGGAATAACGATCTAGCTTTTCCTCAAAACTTTAAAGAGATGTTAGTCAGTGCAGGCGATTTACTTTCTAATTACCCTGTTATATCGCCTAATATAATTACGCTAAATGGGGAGCATCAAAACCCGCACGTCATTAAAGGTATCTCATTTGTACGGGGATTTATTTTCGACATTTGCTATATGAATTATAGCTTTTTTGTTTTAATCGGTTTGTTGGCAAAGTGGACGCGTAAATTTACAGACCGCGATGATGAATTAAAAAATCATATTGCACAGGAGATATACCAGGGTTACGGAGCATGTTACATCTTAACCCCTCTATTCTTTAAATACTTCGAAAGGTTGGATAATTTAAGTTTTTTATATTATGAGGAGTTTTTCTTAAGTAAACAGTTGGAGAGGGTTAATTATAAAGTTTTTTATGAACCGTCGATAAGAATAGTACATCGTCTGCATAGCAGCACGGGAATGCAACCAAAGTTAGCATTATGGAAACATGCACGTAATGCACATAAAGCGCATAGAACCCTAAATCCTCTTATAAAGTTGAAGTAATTAGTTTCTTAAAATTTAAAAGTATAATTAATTGGACTATAAAATTTGTAATACTTGTGTCATGGACACAAGTGATTCCCGGATTACTTTCAATGAAACCGGCCAATGCAGTAACTGTCAGTCCTTTTTGGATGTTATAAAGCCTCAATGGGATTTAGATGTCCAGGCAGACAGCAAGTTCAAGGAATTGATTATCGATATTAAAAGAAAGGGAATAAACGCCAAGTATGATTGTGTAATTGGATTGAGTGGCGGATTGGATAGTTCGTATTTGTTGCACGCGGCAGTTAAAAAATATGGTCTTCGCCCGTTAGTCTTTCATGTGGATGGTGGATGGAATACAGAGGCGGCTGTAAGAAATATTAATTTGCTTGTTTCAGGATTAAACCTGGAGTTAATCACAGATGTGATTAATTGGAAGGAGATGCGTGACCTTCAACTTGCTTTTTTCCGTTCTGGCGTGCCACATATTGATTTGCCTCAGGATCATGCATTTGTTGCATCTCTTTACAAGTTTGCATTGCAGAATAATGTAAAATACATTTTAAATGGCAGTAATTATTCTACTGAAGGTATCAGGAACCCTATTAATTGGGGTTGGTTTGGGACAGATTTAAAACAAATTGCAGATATACATTCAAAATTTGGGGGAGTAAAACTAAATAAATATCCATTAAGCGGGATCCTGAACCATAAATTCTATTTGAGATATATTAAGGGTATTAAAGTGGTTTACCCACTGAACTATCTTCCATATTCTAAAAAGAAGGCAGAGGAAGAGTTGTTCAACGAATATGGTTGGGTTCCATATCCCCAGAAACATTTCGAGTCTAGATTTACCAAATTTTTTGAAGGTCATTGGCTGCCAACACGTTTTGGTTTTGACACCCGTAAACCCCAGTTTTCTAGTCTGATTGTAACGGGTCAAATGACAAGAGAGGAAGCCCTAATAAAGTTAAGTGAGCCGGCATATCCAATAGAAGAAGTTGAGAAGGATTATAGTTATATAGCTTCTAAACTGAGAATTTCAGTCGATGAGTTAAAGCAATATCATTCTATGCCTTTAAAAAGCTTTAAGGATTATAAAAATCAGGAATTTCTATTTACCCTTGGCTCGAGAATTACCAGGATCTTAGGAATTGACAAAAATGTAAAAAAAATATAAAATGCTTAGATCCCGTTATATCCCTGTACTGCTTATAGAAGATGGAGAACTGACAAAAACAAGACAGTTCGGCGAGGGTATTTATGTTGGCGACCCGATTAATGCAATAAGGATATTCAATGAAAAGGAAGTTGATGAATTAGGGCTATTTGATATCAGTGCAACGCGAAGTGGTACCCCTATTGATTTCGATCTTTTAAAAGATATAGCTGTTAATGCGAATATGCCATTGACTTATGGGGGAGGGATAAAATCAGTGGCTGATGCTTCGCGGATAATTTCTCTAGGTTTTGAAAAAATATCTGTTAGTTCCGCCTTTTTTGATAGACCTTCTATCCTGAGTGAGATCAGTTCTGAAGTAGGGGCACAGAGTGTTGTTGTTTGCCTGGATGTTAAAAAAGTAAATAATGAATTCCAGCTTTTTACACACAGGGGACAAAGGGAAACAAAATTGGGTTTGCTTAATGCCCTGGAATTAATTCAACAAGAATCCATAGGAGAAATAATCATTAATTCAATAGATCGTGATGGAACTTTTGCAGGTTATGATATTGAACTGGCAGGGGTTGTAAGGGGAAAGCTATCTATCAATATCACAATGTTGGGAGGATGCAGCGGAGAGGCTGATTTTATAGGGCTCGAAAAGCGTATTGGAATTTGCGGATGTGCTGCTGGTTCATACTTTACTTTCGTAGGAAAAAACAATGCCGTTTTATTAAATTATAATAAACCTAACTTATGATTGGTATAATTAATTACGGTTCTGGTAACCTCAGTGCATTTGTTAATGTATTTAAATCGCTAGAGAAAAAGATTATCATCATTAATGAACCGGCAGAGCTAAAGCATTGTTCACATATAATAATGCCGGGCGTTAGTGCATGGGATACTACAATGCAATCAGTTAACGGATTTAAGGATACACTTCACAGTTGTGTAATGGATAAGAAAATTCCGTTTCTTGGCGTATGTGTAGGAATGCAGATATTGGCCTCCAGCAGTGGAGAGGGCACTTGTGAAGGCTTATGTTTGATTGATGGAAAGGTAAAAAAACTTCCCATTGACATGAGTCCTGAAAACGACAATCTGGTCGGGCCTAAACTTCCACATATGGGTTGGAACACAATTCAGAATGAAAGAAAAACAGATCTGACGACAGGTCTGCCGGAAAATCCGGAGTATTATTTCCTGCATAGTTACTATTTTGATGCACAAAAGGCAGATGATGTGGTAGCCACTGCAAAACACAATTTTTTTGACTTCCCGGTCATTGTACAAAAAGAAAACATTTTTGGTGTTCAGTTTCACCCAGAGAAAAGCCATATTAATGGAAGAAAACTCTTGGAGAATTTTTCAAAATTGTAAATAAACCTTCCAGGATATATTCATGAAACAAATAATTCAATCTTTTAAATCTGGAGATACTTTATTGGAAGACGTGCCGGCTCCAGTTGTTTCTAAAGGATGTCTTTTGATACAAACAACCTATTCCTTGGTGAGTTTAGGCACCGAAAGGATGCTCGTGGAATTTGGACGAAGTAACCTGATTTCGAAGGCAAGACAACAGCCCGATAAGGTGAAGGAGGTCTTGAATAAGATTAAAACTGAGGGGTTAGTGCCCACGCTTGAAGCTGTTTTTAATAAACTTGGGGAACCTCTTCCATTAGGTTATTGTAATGTGGGAAGAGTTATTGCAGTCGGAGAGGGTGTACATGGTTTTAGTATTGGTGACAGGGTGGCTTCTAATGGCCAACATGCAGAAATTGTATCTGTGCCCATGAACCTGGTTGCAATAATTCCTGATAATGTAAGCGATGTAGAAGCGACGTTTACTGTTGTCGGCAGTATTGGATTACAAGGTATCCGCCTCGTAAACCCAACTTTCGGTGAAACGGTTGTAGTGGTTGGATTGGGGTTGATCGGTCTCATAACCGCGCAATTGCTGAAAGCCAATGGATGTAAAGTTATTGGGGTAGATTTTGATCAAAGTAAACTAGATCTGGCTAAGAAGTGGGATATCATCACCTGTAATCCCAAACAGGAAGATGTGGTGAAGTTTGTGCAGGGCCATACAGGTGGCATAGGTACGGATGCGGTTCTCATAACAGCTTCGGCAAAAACCGATGAGATCATCAGTCAGGCTGCCAATATGAGTAGAAAACGCGGAAGAATTGTATTGGTTGGAGTGATCGGATTGAACATAAGTAGAGCGGAGTTTTATGAAAAGGAATTGACCTTCCAGGTGTCCTGTTCCTATGGACCGGGCAGGTATGATCAGAACTATGAGCAAAAAGGAATTGATTACCCGCTGCCATTTGTGAGATGGACAGAGAAAAGAAATTTTGAAGCGATCCTCAACAGTATTTCAGGCAGGATGCTGCAGGTGAATGATCTTGTAACGGAAGTGGTTCCTTTGCAGGAGTATCTGAAGATCTATGGAAAAATAGGCCAGACAGGTTCGATCGCTTCCATCCTGGAATATCCTGATCAAACGGAAGTTTTGAAAAATACCGTTGTTCTTTCTGAAAAAACATTCAGCGGTCAGAAAGGCGTGGTTGGCGTTATAGGATCAGGGAACTTTACCAAAATGACCATGCTCCCGATGATGAAAGAATCAGGGGCACACTTCAAATATATTGCGAGTAAAGGTGGTGTTACTTCTACTGCACTGGCAAAAAAATTTGGGTTTACCCATAGCACTACCGATTATCAGGAAATTTTAAATGACAGCGATGTAGACCTGGTAATGATCACCACTCGGCACAATCTCCATGCTTCTATGGCAATAGAAGTATTGAAGCAGAACAAACATGTTTTTGTAGAGAAACCATTGGTACTAAATAAAGCTGAGCTCGATGAACTGATCGAGGTGGCCAATCAATCGGGTGGAAGTATTACGGTAGGCTTTAACAGGCGGTTTTCAACACATGCGTTAAAGATCAAACAGCATATCGGAACAGGACCAATGAATATAATCGCCACGATGAATGCCGGTTTTATCCCACCTGAAATCTGGGTGCAGGATTTAAAAGTTGGAGGCGGCCGAATCATTGGCGAAGCCTGCCATCTGATAGATCTGTGTAGTTATTTCACAGGCTCTAAAGTGATTTCGGTTTGTATGAATGCAATGGGTACCAACCCTGCCGAAAACACGGATAATGCATCCATTCTCCTGAAATATGAAGATGGTTCAAATGCCGTAATCAATTATTTTGCCAACGGAAGCAAACTGTATTCGAAAGAAAGAGTGGAACTGTACAGCCAGGGCAGAACTGTTGTGCTGGACAATTTCCGTAAAACAACAGCGTATGGATTTAAAGGCTTCAGCGGTTTAAAAACGTCCCTGGATAAAGGGCATAAAAATCAATTCCATGCGGTTATCAAAAAAGTAAAACAGGGAGGAGAACCTTTGATTTCATTCGATTCATTGATCAATACATCCTTAGCAACTTTTGGAGCCATCGAAAGCCTTAAAGAACGTAAGTGGGTTGATTTGTCTTTATAAAACAGAATGATGAAAATAGATTTGATAGCTGGTGCGCGGCCTAATTTTATAAAGATAGCTTCGATCATCGATGCTGTTCATGCGGCGCAATCAGAGAATAAGGATATTGAATACCGACTGATACATACAGGACAGCATTACGACAAAAACATGAGTGAAAGTTTTTTTACTCAGTTGGGGATACCGCATCCGCATGTAAATCTGGGAGCAGGTGGAGGATCGCAGTCTGAGCAAACGGCTGCCATCATGATCGGTTACGAAAAATTGTTGCTTGAAGACAAATCGGATTTATGCCTGGTTGTTGGAGATGTAAACTCAACGATGGCCTGTTCCATCGTAGCCCAGAAATTGCATATCCAAGTGGCACACGTGGAAGCAGGCATTAGGTCCTATGACTGGACCATGCCTGAAGAGATCAATAGGCTTGTAACCGATGCGATCACGAACTTCTTTTTTACAACTACCGTAGGCGCAGGTGAAATATTGAAAAAAAGCGGCATTGCCGAAGACAGGATATTCTGGGTTGGAAATACGATGATCGATACCTTATTGAAACATCGCCACCGCTTTCAACAACCGCCTATCTGGGCGGAACTAGATCTTCAAAAAAATGAATACCTAGTTATGACGCTTCATCGGCCGGCAAATGTTGATGAAGATGAAAAACTAAAAAACCTGATCAATGAATTGGTATCCAACTCGCAGGGATTGCCTTTGATTTTCCCTGCTCATCCTCGTACAGCTAAAATTTTAGCAAAGTTGGGGATCGATCATAAAAACCTGCACATAATAGATCCGCTTGGATACCTGGAATTCAACTACCTGGTAGAAAATTCAAGAGCGGTGATAACGGATTCCGGTGGTATTACTGAAGAAACAACGGTGATGGGAGTGCCTTGTATTACGTTGCGTAATAATACGGAACGCCCGGAAACTGTTGATATCGGCACCAATGAACTGATCGGTACAGATCCACGTTCTATCAACCCTGCTATGAATACATTGTTCTCGGGTAAATGGAAGAAAGGCAGTATCCCCGAATTATGGGACGGGAAAGCCGGTCAAAGAATTGTCAACACACTTGTTTCTCTCGGTAAATCTGAAAAGTAAATCTATCATAACGCTCTCCGCTGATCGCTTATTTTAAACCGCGGTTAAAACAATCAAACCGTGATTGAGATAATTACTAAAATAAATGTTTAAATGAAAAGAAATTTGAATCCTTCAAATCCATTTGCAATTAATGCGAAGGCCCATTTCTGGGAAACATTGAATGACGTAGGTGAATCTGAACTGCATTTGGATTTTGGTGCGCATGATGGTAAAGCTATTATAGACCTGGTTAGAACAGGCGTTGTAAAAAAGGCAATCGGGTTAGACGCAAATAGTGAGGTGGTAAAAAAGTCACAGCCATCATTACCTGAAAATGTGGAGCTGGTGACCATCACCGTAGGTGAAAAACTTCCTTTTCCTGATGAAACGTTCTCCAGTGTTAGCCTTTTCGGTGTTTTAGAACACATTCACGACCAGGATAAACTCCTCAAGGAATTAAATAGGGTTACGAAAAAGGGTGGCTTGTTTGTTGTAGCGGTACCAGGTAAGCATTTCTTTTCCTTTATGGATATGGGAAACTGGAAATTTGTTTTCCCCCGAACACACAAGTTTTTTGTTAGTACCTGGAAAGGAAAAGCGTATTACCAGGGCAGGTACGCTGCCAATAAAGATGGTTTGATCGGAGATATAGAAGCTGAAAAGGCATGGCACCAGCATTTCGCCAAAAAAGAACTTGCAACTTTACTAAGTAAGTACTCCTTTGAAACAGTAGCCATTGATGGCTTTGGTTTTTTCTTTCGTGTTCTGAGAAATGTGAGATTCTTCTCTCCGCAGTTCATTAAAAAATTTATTGACAGATTGGTGTTGGCCGATCAGAAGATGTTCTCTAGTGCAGAGATCTGGGTGATTGCCAGAAAATCCTAAGCACTGGTTGCTTAATAGATTCTCTGTATTGATAAAATATGTCCTTGGTCAATAAATTTCAAACAATTGGAAAACTTGGTGTCTCCAGCGTTTTAAAAGTTGCGTATTACAAATTATCCATCAAATTTAAATTCAATCCTGCACTTAAGTTAAAGGCGGATCTGCTTGATGAACCTATATACAACATCCCTCAGCATACCAACCCCGACCTGCCTGTTGTTGAAAGCTGGGAAAAGAAAGAGATCACCAATAGCTTTTTCAGTTTAAAGATACAGGAGCAGCCACCGCATTGGTTTTATAGTCAATTCACAGACAAGGCTTCAAAAGATACTGGCAAGTTATGGTCTGAAATCAAAGACTTCGATCCGGAATTAGGTGATATCAAAGCATTATGGGATAAGTCCCGTTTCGATTGGATCGTGCCATTAAGCCAGCAGGCCTCCAAAGGCAATCCCGATGCTTTGTTGTTTTTAAATAACTGGTTACAGGATTGGCAAAAAAAAAATACTCCATACCTGGGCGTAAACTGGAAGTGCGGCCAGGAAGCGAGCATCCGTGTGATACATCTTTTGATGGGCGCTTTTATATTGGATCAGCTCGAGACACCTGCACCTTCTTTGGTCAACCTAATAATAGCACATTTAAAACGGGTTGAACCGACACTCTTGTATGCCATCGGCCAAAATAACAATCACGGAACTTCCGAAGCAGCGGCTTTATACATCGGCGGCGGATTTCTTGTAAAGAATGGTTATAATATCGGGCATCGATGGCATAAGAAAGGCGAGAGGATCATCGCTGAACGGGTATCGAAACTGATCGGTAAGAATGGAACTTTTAGTCAGTACTCCCTGAATTACCATCGGTTGATGCTTGACACGCTGTGTTGCTGCGAATTTTTCCGCGATAAATTAAGTTTGTCATCACTGCCCGCTATTTTTTATCAGAAAGCTGTTCTGGCTACAGACTGGTTGTTTTCAATCATCGATGATATTTCAGGCAATGGACCTAACGTAGGTGCTAATGATGGCGCAAAGATTATCCCGCTCACTAATTGCGGGTATCGTGATTTTCGGCCAACTGTTCAATTGGCAATGGTACTGTTCAAATCAAAACGCGCTTATTCACAGGGAATGTGGGATGAGCAGTTCCAATGGTTGAAGTTAGCTATCGACGATAAAAAAGTAGCGTCCCCTGCTTCACTGATTGCCGATGATGGGGGCTTTGCCATTCTTCGTCGTTCTGATGTTTTTGTTTCCCTTCGATATCCACGCTTTAAATTCCGTCCAAGCCAGAACGATATACTTCATTTGGATTTATGGGTAAAAGGTAACAACATCCTTAGGGATGGAGGGTCCTATAGTTATAATGCCGATCCTGAACTGATGAATTACTTCGGCTCTATATCCGCGCATAACAGCATACAGTTTGATAACCGTGAACCCATGCAGAAAATAAGTAGGTTTCTCTATGGTAACTGGGTAAAGACTGATTGGATTTCTGAATTGACAAACATCGACGGCTGTATATCCTATGGAGCCGGATATACGGATAATTTCGGCGCTAATCACAAACGTAAAGTAGGTTTGTTTCAGGATAATCTCGTGGTAACGGATGAAGTGACGGATTTTAAAAACACGGCTACCCTGAGATGGCGTTTAATTGATGGAGAATGGGAATTGACCAGGAACGGCCGCGAAATAGTACTGAGATCGAATCCAAGGAATATCCTGATGCAAATAAACTGTACAGAAAAAATAACCGATTGTCAGTTGGTTGAAGGTCTTGAATCTTTGTATTACATGAAGTCGAATAAACTTCCGGTGTTAGAACTTACTGTTGAAAAAAAATGTATTTTGACAACTACCGTATCCTGGTAGCCTAAAATTAGTTATGAAGGTTTTATATATTACACAGCATTTCAACATTCCTACCGGGTCTGCAGGTATCCGCCTGTATAAAATGGCAAAAGCACTGGTAGCCAAAGGCCATGAAGTTACGATTGTATGCGGAAGCTATGATGGTGCCAAAACAGGACTGGACGGAGATTTTACCAATGGGAAAAGAACCGGTTTATACGAAGGGATCAAGATCATTGAATTCGATATCAAATATTCGAATAAATTTTCTTTTGTAAAAAGAACAGGCGTCTTCTTGTTATACGTATGGAAAACAGTGGGGATGGCGTTGGTTTATAAGTATGATATTTTGTTTGCATCAACCACACCCCTAACGGTAGGCATCCCGGGTATTTTCGCAAGATGGATCAGGGGAAAGAAATTTGTGTTTGAAGTACGTGATCTCTGGCCTGAACTACCCAAAGCAATGGGTGTGATTAAAAACCCTGTAATACTTTGGTTAATGGGTGTATTGGAATTTCTTTGCTATCGTTCAGCAACCAAACTGGTTGGTTTATCGGATGGGATCGTTAAGGGTATCGAAAGACGAGGTGTTAAACAGAATAAAATAGCTAACATACCCAACGGATGTGATCTGGATATTTTCAGCGTAAATGATGGTAAGCTGAAAATCAATGGTGTACAGGAAAATGATTTCCTGTGTTTATATTCCGGTACACATGGTATTGCCAACGGGTTGGATATTTTGATAGATGTAGCGGCAGAACTTACAAGTCGCGGTAACATTACCATAAAGTTTGTTTTAGTTGGCGATGGTAAACTTAAACATGGTCTGATCGCGAAAGCTAATGAACAGCATTTGAAAAATATTATTTTTTTAGACCCTCTTAATAAAGCTGATCTGTCTAAACTGATGAACACCTGTAATATCGGAATGCAGCTATTGGCGAATATTCCGGCATTTTACTATGGGACTTCGCCTAATAAATTTTTTGATTATATTTCTGTAGGGCTTCCTGTTTTGAATAATTACCCCGGATGGATTTCTGAGTTGATCACACAAAACAATTGCGGGATCACAGTTTCGCCTGATAACCCGGTAGCATTTGCTGACAGCCTGATCAAACTGGAGCAGGAGCAGTACAAATTACTAGAGATGTCTGTAAATGCTAGGAATCTCGCAAAGAATGAATTTGACCGGGTATTGTTGTCTGATAAATGGGTAAATTGGGTAACCAGTTAATTTAATGCGTATGAAGAATATCGTAATAATCGGAGGGAATAGGGGCGTTGGTTATGAAGTAGTAAAAGCATGTTTGAAAAATGGTTACCGGGTTGCCGCTGCTTGCAAAGAAGCTGAAGATTCATTCCCGATCCAGGGAAATGATCAACTATTAATTCGCTCATTCGATCTGAGGGATATAGATAAATGTGTTAAGTTTATTGAGGAAGTTTTGAACGTATGGCAGAAAATCGATGGAGTGGTATTTTATGCCGGCATAACGCCCTTATCAGGACTGGTTGATTGCACAGAAGAATTATACAACAGCATTTTGGATATCAATCTGAAATCTACTTTCTTCATCACTCAAACAGCTTTGAAAAGCATGATGAATCAAGGGGGTAGTTTTGTATTCTTTGGGACCTCTCACATGGAATCTGGTCAGATAGACAGAGCTGCTTATGCCATTTCAAAGGGTGGTGTTAAAGTATTAGCGGAACACTTGGCAAGGAGATATGCAAAACATCATATTAGGGCAAACACCATTGTAATGGGTTGGACACCAACCGAAGGTGAACTGGCGTTAAGGGAATCTCTGGGTGTTTCCAAAGAAGAACTCGATGCAGAAGCATCTGCCTATGTTCCGATGGGACGTATGCTCACAGTAACTGATCCAATACCGGCGGTTATGTATTTCTTATCTGACGAATCCTTCATGGTAACAGGCTCTTCCATCCGCGTTAATGGAGGTGAATATATATAGCAAATGAAGTACGATGTAATATTGGTAGCTGATCTTGATGCCGAATTACTTGAAGGACCGGTGTTCGATAAAGCGAATAAGCTACTTTATTTCGTTTCCATTTTAAATTACCGGGTATATAGGTTCAAACCTTCAACACAGGAGCTGGTTTATATTCAATTGGCATCTCCAACAAGCTGCGTATTCCTTAGCACCAGATACGGAATTATAGCTGCATCAACCCTGGGTTTTTATAAATTGGACTTTGAATCGCTGACTGCAGAAAAAGTGTTCGATATACAAATCCCGTCCAATACGAGATTTAACGATGGAATACTGGATGCAAAAGGACGATTCCTGATAGGGACCATGGGCTACCCGGAAATCATCGACAATGTTGGTGCCGTCTTGTCTTATTCGGATGGCAATGTCAAGGAGCTGATCAAAAATACAACTATTTCCAATGGCATTGTCTTTACTGCAGACTCGAAAAACATGTTCTTTATTGACACACCTACCCGCACGATCGCAAAATATGCATACGACCTGGAATCCGGTTCCTGTGAATATATGAATGACCTCGTTCATTTCGAGGGAGCAGGCGTGCCGGATGGTATGGATATAGATGAAGACGGTAATCTCTGGGTAGCAGAATGGGGTGGCTATTGCGTGTCTTTATGGAATTCTCTTACAGGGAAGAATATGGGAAAAATTGAGATCCCTTCGGAAAATGTGAGTTCGGTTTGTTTTGATGATCACAAAAATCTTTATGTTACCACCGCAAGGTCCTATGAAGGAGAAGAAAAACGAGGCGGGGCGGTATTTTATGTTAAAATAAGAAGGGATGACTAAGAACGAACCACTGATCAGCGTAATCGTCCCCATCTATAATATTGCTTCATTCCTGCCAAAGTGTATCGAGAGCATTCTTAGTCAGTCTTTAGCCGATTTTGAATTGATTTTAGTAAACGATGGCAGCCCTGATAATTCTTACGACATCTGCCTGAATTACCAGCAGGCAGACCAAAGAATAACGATCATCAATAAACCGAATGGCGGCTTATTAAGTGCAAGGAAAGCCGGTTTGGAAGCTGCAAGGGCAGAACTCATTTCATTTGTTGATGGCGATGATTGGGTTGATGTTGATTTCCTTGCGTCGATGTATAGAATTGTCGAGTTGCACCAGGTTGATCTTGTCATCAGCGGACATATCAGGGCCTTTGAAGGAAGGAATGAGAAAATGACACCTTTGTATAAACAGGGTGTATATAACGGTGCTAATCTGGATGAGTTGCTCAATAACATGCTCAATACAAGTACTTTTTTTCAGCATGGCGTTTCAACATATGTATGGAACAAATTATTCAGACAAGAATTGCTGCGTGAGTTTTTATTTCAAGTTCCCAATGAAATCACAATGGGAGAAGATGCGGCTATTACATACTCTTATATGCCGCTCTGTTCCAGTATAGGTATTACCCATAGCTGTAATTATTTTTACCGCCAAAGGGTTAATTCGATGGTCAAAGCCATTCAAAGCAGTGAACTGGAGAGAAACCACTTGATCAATCTGGTTTATTATTTGAATAATGCGCTTATGGAAAAACTGGATAAAATGAAACTCAGACGCGACCTGTTATATTATTTGTACTCACAGGCATTGGTACGTTTTGGTGGTTTGATCTCCGATTTGGAATTGTACATCCCTTTTCAGGGATTGAAAAAAAAGGACCGGGTTTTAGTATATAGCTCCGGTTCGTTTGGTCAGCGGATGGTGGCATTCAATAAGATTTATAATGTCTTCCAGCTAACTTCCTGGATCGACCTCGATCACATTGAAAGTAATGACCTGGGTTTACAAGTGGATTCACCGTTTTCTCACATCGGAAAAGAATATGATTCCATAATTATCGCAAGTATCGATGGAAGCCAGATCGAACAGATACTGAATGTGTTATCATTGTACGGTTTCGATTGCACTAAATACAGACCTTTGATCCTCGATAAAGAATTTGTTATCTCCTATTTGAGCTATATTGGATTCAATTTTAATTTTTTAAATGACTAATTTAAGCGGCAAAAGACTGCTGATTCTGGGAGGAAACCCTGAGACGGGCGTGTTGGTAGATATCGCCAATTCATTAGGAATCTACACAATTGTTGTTGACCCTAACCCGGATGCCCCTGCCAAAAAAAATGCAAAAGAACATCGTGAATTTGACGGATTCGAAGTGGACAAGATTGTTAATTTTGCAAAAGAAAAAAACGTAGATGGTGTACTGGTAGGCGTTGCGGATATTTTAGTGGCTCCTTATCAGGCTATTTGTGAAAGATTGAATATGCCCTGCTATGCAACCAAGGAAATTGTAAAAGCATTCTGCAGTAAAGATGGTTTTAAGGCCGCCTGTGAAAAATACAATGTTCAGGATATACCCGGCGTTTACATCAATGACGCTTCACAGGTTGCAGGTCTGAACCTGGAACTCCCGCTGATGGTTAAGCCTGTTGACAATGGCGCAGGAGTTGGAATGCGCATCTGTAATGATAAGACAGAATTGGAAAATGCGATCGCCAAAGCATTATCTTATTCAAAGAAGGGAGGCGTGCTGTTAGAGCAATACATGAATTGCGATGACATGTTTGCTTACTATACGTTTAAAAATGGAAAGGTCTACTTATCCGCTCTTGCCGACAGGATCACCACAAAAAAACAGGGAAATTTAAGTCCAGTATGTATCGGGGCGATCTATCCATCCAAACATGCAAAAGAGTTTATGGCAAATGTAAACCCGGGCATGATAGAGTTTTTTGAAAAACTGGGTGTGAAGAATGGTGTATTGAATATCCAGTTTTTTATCAAGGGAGGTCGCTTTTTTGCGTATGATCCCGGCTTTAGATTGCAGGGAGAAGCTCCTCATATTCATATAGCGGCGATCAATGGGTTCGATCATCGGAAGATGCTGCTTAATTTTTCATTGACAGGCTCACTCGGTATTGATGACCTAGAAGAAAGAAATGATTGTTTGTTTCAGAACAGGTATGCAACCACCATTTGGGTATTGTTGAAAAGCGGCAAAATTGCTGAAGTATCCGGGCTTGATAAAATTAGGAGCGACAAAAACGTCTCTTTTTTGCTGCAAAGGTTCAAAGAAAACGATGTGATAGAGACCAGCCTGATAGGAACAGAACGACAGGTGTTTGCAAGGATCTATGTACAATGCGATTCATTTAAACAACTCGAAGACAAAATCATTGAATTCCAGGAAATACTTGCTATTAAAGATGATTACGGCGAAAGCATGATTGTTGATTGGGTAGATCCACAGAATATCAAAGATTATAAAACTGTATAGATATACCTTTTATGGAAACTGAAGCAGCGCTTACTTTAACAGGCAGAACAGCCGTTATATCCGGGGGATCTAGGAATATTGGGCTTGCAATAGCAAAGAAATTTGCCAAGAGCGGGATGAATGTTGCAATACTGAGTGTGTCTCAGGGCAGTGCGAACACAGCCGCTGCCGCTATTGTAAAAATGGGCGGGAAGGCGATAGGCATTCAGTGCGATGTTTCAGATGTTGCTACTATTGAAGCTGCATTGGCAACGGTTGACCAGGAATTTGGATCGATCGATGTACTTGTCAATAGTGCAGGTGTTCTGGACATGGCTAAAATTCACGAAATGACTGTTGAGAACTGGGATAATGTGATGTCAATAAATGCGAAGGGAACTTTTTTCATGATCCAGCAATCTATTAAGTACTTGGAAAAAAGTAGGGCTCCCCGTATCATAAACATATCTTCCAACTCGGGCAGAATGGGTGGATTTGAAAACGGGATGGCCTATAGCGCATCAAAAGGTGCGATCATAGCAATGACTTATGGGATTGCGCGTCAATTGGCGTCCAAAAAAATAACTGTGAATTGCGTAGCTCCCGGTACGATTGAATCCGATATGTCTAAGGCAAGGGATGAGGATACCTTAAAAAGATTACTGGGTAGATTTCCTCTCGGAAGATTTGGATCATCTGAAGAAGTGGCTGCAGCAGTGTGTTATTTTGCAAGTGAAGAAGCCGGATTTACAACCGGTGCCGTTCTGGATGTGAACGGTGGTTTATTTATGGGTTAACGACGTCATAGAAATAGTATATGTCAAAAAAAATTCTCGAGCAGTTTAGTCTGTCAGAAAAAAAAGCAATCATAGTTGGTGGCGCCGGAGATTTAGGCGTAGCAATGGCAGAAGCTATTGTTGAAGCCGGAGCAGAAATTGTGATCATTGACCTGGATGATAAAGTTTTTCGGATCTGTGAAAATTTGTCCATGCAGGGCTATACGGCAACAGCGATCAAAGCAGATGTAAGTGACCGGGCTCAGATTAAAAGTTCTTTCGAAACCGCTTTGAGTACTTTGGGCGGAAGAGTAGATATCCTCATAAATAGTGCTGGGATCCAACGAAGACATAGGAGTGAAGTGTTCCCTGAAAAAGACTGGGACGATGTTATATCGATCAATCTTAACGCAACTTTCTTTTATTGCCAGCTTGCAGCTAATATAATGATCCCGAATGGGGGAGGTAAGATCATCAATATCGCATCCATGATGAGTTTCTTCGGAGGAATTACCATTCCTGCGTATGCCGCTTCCAAAGGCGGTGTTGCACAATTGACAAAATGTCTTTCAAATGACTGGGCTGCAAAAGGTATCACCATAAATGCAATTGCACCCGGCTATATGGATACGCAATTGAATGTTGCATTGATCAATGACCCTGTTAGAAATGCCGAAGCATTGAACAGGATACCAATGAAAAGATGGGGAATAGGCGCAGACCTCAAAGGACTTACTGTGTTTTTGGCATCTGCAGCAAGTGATTATATCTCCGGAACTATAATCCCTGTTGATGGAGGATACCTTGCGAGATAACAAGCTTTATCACGCTTACTGATACGACGACACTCTCAAAATTGTTTATCAACGCAAATAAGAATGTAACTATGGTAGATATCATTTCACAACTGAAAGAATCAAAAAAAACAGCAGATTTAACGCTTTTGGATAATGAGGTGGTCGATCAATTGCGCGCAAGCGAATTCCCGCTCTTTTTGTGGGGATGCGGCAATTATGCAGAGTATATCTATGGTATCCTGAGTAAAAATAAAATAACGATCGAAGGCGTTTTCATCGATGACGATCCGAAGCCTGGATTGGTGTTTCATGGGTATACGGTTACTTCTTTTAAAGAGATTGAATCAAAATATCCGCGCATCAATATTATCAGGGGTAATGGTAACATTGAACGCGAAGTGCGTTATCAATCAACAGAAACTGTCGGAACGATCTATAGCTTTTTCGATTTAATGGGTTTTGGATGGTATATTAATGATGAAACAATGGATCAGTATGCCCACACGCTCAATTCCATGTATAATATTTTTGCCGATGATATATCCCGGGAAAGTTTCGCGGCTTACCTGAAGTCGAGATCTTTCAGTAGCTGGACTTATATACAGCCGCATGTGTGTGAAAAAATGTATTTCCCGAGCTTCATCGAATTAAGCGCTCATGAATCATTTATCGATTGCGGCGCATTCGACGGAGATACCCTTAAGTTGTTTTCAAATAAAACCAGTACATGGGATAATTATGTTGCGATCGAACCGAGTATAAAACCATACGAGGCATTAAACACATACATTGCCGATAACAAGCTAGAAAATGTACTTACGCTGAAAATTGGTGTATGGAATAAAAAAACAACACTGAGTTTTATAGAAGGAAATGATGTTTCGAGAGTCGTTGAAGGCGATGACGATGGTGATATCATGATCGAAGTTGATGCCCTTGATAATATTTGTGGGGATATGCCTGTTACTTATATCAAGATGGACCTGGAAGGTTCGGAACTGGATGCACTGGAAGGTGCAAAGAATACGATCCTCAAAAATGTACCCAAACTTGCGATCTCCCTTTATCACAAAAGATCTCACCTGGTTGACGTATATAAATTTGTATCCGGATTGAATTTAGGATACAAATTCTATTTTAGAATTCACACCAAGGTTGGCTCCGATGCAGTATTATATGCTGTTAAAAAAAATAGTAATGGCAGAAAATAATAAAATCTGGCTCTCCTCCCCGCACATGGGAGGCGCTGAAGAAAAATATGTTAAGGAAGCCTTTGATACTAATTGGGTTGCTCCTTTAGGCCCCAATGTTAATCTTTTTGAGAAGGCAATTTCCGATGCACTTTCATCTTCTAAAGAATTTCATGCCGCTGCTTTGACTTCTGGTACGGCCGCCTTACACTTGGCATTAAGAATGTTAGAGATTCAAGCTGGAGATGTGGTGATGGTGCAAAGTTTTACATTCTGTGGTACTACTAATCCAGTAACTTATCAGGGTGCTGAAATTGTATTTATTGATTCTGAGTCAGATACCTGGAACATGTGCCCAGAAGCTTTAGAAAAAGCTTTGATAGATAATAAAGAAAAGAGTGTGAAAGCCATCATGCCGGTACACTTGTACGGTATGCCTGCCAAAATAGACCAAATCCAGGCCATTGCTGAAAAATACGATATTCCGGTTATTGAGGATGCCGCAGAAGCATTAGGGTCTAATTTTAAAGGACAAGCTTGTGGAATCTTTGGTTTAATGTCGGCCCTCAGCTTCAATGGAAATAAAATAATCACGACCAGCGGGGGAGGAGCTCTAGTCTCAAAACATAAAAACTATATCGATCAGGCTAGATTTTTAGCTACACAAGCTAGAGACGAGGCGCCGCATTATCAACACTCACAAATTGGCTATAACTACCGGATGAGTAACATTGTAGCGGGTATTGGCCGTGGACAGATGGAAGTATTAGAAGAACGCGTCAAACAACGTAGAGCAAATAACCAACGCTATCGTGAATTTTTTAGAGGTATTGAAGGTGTAACTTTCCAGACTGAACCCTCAAGTGATTATTACAGCAATTACTGGTTAACAGCTATCTTAATCGATCCTAAAAAAACTCGTGGTATATCCAGAAAAGAGGTTCGACTAACTTTAGAAGCTGAAAATATTGAATCTCGACCGCTCTGGAAACCTATGCATATCCAGCCGGTTTACCAGGGAACGAAATTTTATGGAACAGGCGTATGTGAAAGACTCTTTGAACAAGGCTTGTGTTTGCCAAGTGGTTCTAACCTAACAGATCAAGACTTTGATCGAATTTTTATAGTACTGGCAAAAATCTTTAAAAAGTAAGAATACCTTGTACAAAAGCTTTTTCAAACCTCTTTTAGACACAACGACTGCGTTTCTTCTACTAATCCTATTATCTCCCGTGATAGGATTAACCATGTTCACTTTAGCATTGACTAATAAGGGGCAAATCTTTTTCCTGCAAGAACGACCAGGCTACAAGGCAAAACCATTTAGGATCATCAAATTTAAAACCATGCGTGATGCTTTTGATGAAAAAGGCAATCCGCTGCGAGATGAGGAGCGTTTAACCAAAATTGGTCAGTTTGTTAGGGCTGCCTCCCTAGATGAATTACTTCAATTGATAAATGTCTTAAAAGGAGATATGAGTTTGGTGGGTCCAAGACCCTTATTGATGCAATATTTAAAACGCTACAACGCAGAACAGTCTCGCCGTCATGAAGTAAAGACTGGAATCACTGGATGGGCTCAGGTTAAAGGACGGAATGCCATCCCATGGGAAGAAAAATTAAAATATGATGTCGAATATGTTGATAAACAATCCTTCATTTTAGATATTAAAATTCTTTGGATGACTTTCCTCAACGTGATTCAGCGCAAAGGGATAAGTGCAGATGGGCATGTAACCATGGGCGAGTTTATGGGTTCAGAGAAGTCTTGAAAATTGAATCATTTCTGTCCAAATCAACCCACCATCATGGTGGGTTTTTTGTTTATTCAAATTTGAAAAAGTTATGACCAATACTAGTTTCGAAACTATTTATTGGTATTAGAAAGATAATTATAAACAAAATCCAAATGAGGAAACTCATCGAAAATCTTGCAGTTAAAGATCAGACAATGGAAACTAATTCAAGAACAAACAGACCCAATAACCTTAAGCTCTTTAAACTTGTCGCTAAATCATGAACGAGGCAAGGCAATTCATCGATGATTTGTTAAGAGCAAATCAGAATGAACTATATTGACCTCTTCCCAAGAATGTATTCCCCCCGGTTGTATTAACACCAAGTTAGGGATTTTCTCCTTATGATGCTACGACCTTAAATCCCTTACTGGGAGTACTCCCAGTAAGGGATTTTCTGTGCTCTTTAAACTCCACGGGCGCCATGTCACTGAGCGACCCGTGTGGTCTAAAGTGATTGTACTTGTGCTGAAAAGCTTCGGTTACGTTGTGAATTTCCTGCATGCTCGTAAACAAGTACGCGTCGAGGACCTCGGTGCGGTAGGTGCGGTTGAAACGCTCGATGTAGCTATTCTGTGTCGGCTTTCCCGGCTGAATAAACTGTAATTCGATTCCACGTTCTTTTGCCCAAAGCTGCATGTGGTGGCTTGTGTATTCCGGTCCATTGTCTATGCGGATGCGTTTGGGCTTTCCGTGGAAGTCAATAAAGTCATCCAAGGCGCGTGTTACCCTCGGTGCCGGTAGCGATCTGCCGATGTCAAATCCTAGGTACTGCCGATTGTAGTCGTCAATCACATTGAGTACTCGCAGCTTGCTACCGTCCATTAAGCTGTCGCTCATGAAGTCCATGCTCCAGCACTCATTGGCCGCTAGGGGCTGCATCAGGGGCTCTTTCACTTGCACCAGACGGCGTAAGCGCTTCTTGCGAAGCTTAGCTAGCTTGAGCTTGGCATAGAGCCGCTCGGTCTTCTTGTGATTCCAGCCGTGCGTCTTGTTAAGCACATTGGCTACCATGAGCCATCATGTCCTGTCCATGGGCTGGATTCTCGTCGGCATAGGCGCGCATCAGCTCAAGTGCTGGCTGGTCGTCCCGCTTGCGACGGTAGTAGTAGTACATGCTTGGTGCAAGATTCATTAAGGCAAGGGCCCGACGAAGGCTGATGCTGAAGCGCACAAGTATCATCGTGACGAGCTCCCTCCGCTCGTCGGGCCCCAGCCTTTTTTTTCGATTACGTCCTTTAGGATCTCTTTGTCAAGGATGGTATCAGCAAGTAATCTCTTAAGACGGCTGTTTTCAAGCTCAAGGTCTTTTAAGCGCTTGACGTCGCTGGCTTCCATGCCGGCGTACTTCTGCTTCCACTTGTAGAAGGTCCCCTGGCTGATCCCAAGATCCCTTACGATGTCTTCGGCCTTACGACCACCCTCGTGCTCCTTTATGGCCTTGATGATCTGGCCCTCATTGAATCGACTTGTTTTCATTACCCCAAAAATCAAAATTTATCTTTTTAATTGTTTTCGACTTTCGGGGGGAATACAAAACTATCGGCGAAAGACGTGCGAGTCGCTGAATTCGGCACCGCCAGTGATGAAAATGGGATCCTTTATACCAAAGCATTCAGGTATAAACCATAACCGCTCTTGACCAGCGGTGCGGCGAGGCGCTCTAGTTGGGCCGCGTCGATAAAGCCTTGGCGGTAGGCCACTTCTTCAATGCAGCCCACTTTGAGGCCCTGGCGGCGCTCGATGATCTGCACAAACTGGGCGGCTTCCATGAGGCTCTCGAAGGTTCCGGTGTCGAGCCATGCGGTTCCGCGGTCCATTTTTTGGACGCTGAGCTCGCCGCGGCGCAGGTACTCGCGGTTCACGTCGGTAATTTCGTACTCGCCGCGCGCCGAAGGCTTGAGGTTGGCGGCAATGTCGACCACTTGGTTGTCATAGAAGTACAGTCCGGGCACGGCGTAGTTGCTCTTGGGCTGCGCAGGCTTTTCTTCAATCGAAAGCGCCCTGCCCTGCGCGTCGAACTCGACCACGCCGTAGCGCTCGGGATCGCTCACCGGGTAGGCAAACACGACTCCGCCCTGGGGGTTGGCCGAGGCTTGTAGGATGCTGGGCATCTGGGTTCCGTAAAAAATATTGTCGCCCAAAACGAGGGCCACCGCGTCGTCGCCGATAAAGTCGCGACCCAGCACAAAGGCCTGGGCGAGGCCGTTGGGCTCGTGCTGCACCGTGTACTCAAAGCGGCATCCCAGCTGCGCCCCGTCGCCCAGAAGCTTGTGAAAGAGTGGCGCGTCGTGCGGCGTGGTGATGAGCAGGATTTCGCGGATTCCGGCCTCCATAAGCGTAGAAAGCGGGTAGTAAATCATCGGCTTGTCGTACACCGGCATCAGCTGCTTGCTGATGCTGTGCGTGAGCGGATGGAGTCGGGTGCCGGAACCGCCGGCTAGGATAATGCCTTTCATGAAAATAATGTTGCGTTACAAAAACTATCGCCAGATAAGTCCTTGGTACTCAGTTTTAGATTATTAATATCAGGCCATTCTATACCTAGATCTGGGTCATTCCATATTATACATTTTTCGTATTCTGGATAATAGAAATCAGTTGTTTTGTATAAAAATTCAGTGTTGTCTTCTAATGTTAGAAAACCGTGAGCAAAACCTGGTGGAATCCATAACTGCGTTTTATTTTTTGCATTTAATTCTAACCCAAACCATTTTCCAAATGAGGCAGAGGACTTACGCAAGTCTACTGCAACATCAAATACAGAGCCGTTTATTACTCTAACAAGTTTTCCTTGAGGATTTTGTATTTGGTAATGAAGTCCTCGCAGTACACCTTTATTTGATTTTGAATGATTGTCTTGATGGAAGATGAACCCTGGCACATGCGAATTAAATTCTTTTTGGTTGAATGACTCAAAAAAGAAACCTCTTTCGTCCTGATAAACTGTAGGTTCACATACTATAATTCCTTCCAATGTTGTTTCCTGAAATTTCAATTTTTAAAGGGTTTTTAGGTGTGCGAGTGATATGATAACTACTAAATGGGTGAATAAAAAAGTAGTTGTTGATAAGATTTATTGTAAAATGGCTTAGTAACGGTAGGTCTCAGGCTTGAACGGACCCTTGACGTCGACGCCGATGTAGGCGGCTTGGTCGGGGCTCAAGTTGTCAAGCTCCACTCCGATCGACTCGAGGTGCAAGAAGGCGACCTTCTCGTCGAGGTGCTTGGGAAGGGTGAACACTTCGTTGGGGTACTTGCCTTTGTTGGTGTAGAGCTCGATTTGGGCCAAAACTTGGTTGGTGAACGAGTTCGACATTACAAACGAGGGGTGGCCGGTGGCGCAACCCAGGTTCACGAGGCGGCCTTCAGCCAGTACGATGATGTCGTTGCCCTCGATGTTGTAGAGGTCAACCTGCGGCTTGATCTCGGACTTGGTGTGGCCGTAGTTTTTGTTCAACCACGCCATGTCGATCTCGTTGTCGAAGTGGCCGATGTTGCAGACTACGGTCTTGTCCTTCATCATGCGGAAGTGGCGCTCGGTCACGATGTTTTTGTTTCCGGTCGCAGTGCAGACGATGTTGGCGCGCGGAATGGAATTGTCCATCCTCTTGACCTCGTAGCCGTCCATGGCGGCCTGAAGGGCGCAGATCGGGTCGATTTCGGTCACGATAACGCGTGCACCGGCTCCGCGGAACGAAGCCGCTGTGCCCTTGCCCACGTCACCGTAGCCAGCAACCACAACCACCTTACCGGCCATCATCAGGTCGGTAGCGCGGCGAACCGCATCCACTGCCGACTCTTTACAGCCGTACTTGTTGTCGAACTTCGACTTGGTTACCGAGTCGTTGACGTTGATGGCGGGCAACGGAAGTGTGCCGTTGATCATGCGCTCGTACAAGCGGTGTACGCCGGTGGTGGTCTCTTCAGAAATTCCGCCAATCGCAGCCACGAGCTCAGGGTAGCGGTCGAGCACCATGTTGGTGAGGTCGCCACCGTCGTCGAGAATCATGTTGAGGGGCTGCTTGCCTTCGCCAAAGAACAGGGTCTGCTCGATGCACCAGTCAAACTCCTCTTCGGTTTGGCCCTTCCAGGCGTAGACGCTGATGCCAGCTGCGGCGATGGCGGCCGCGGCGTGGTCTTGCGTCGAGAAGATGTTGCACGAAGACCAGGTCACCTCGGCACCGAGTTCCACGAGCGTCTCGATGAGCACGGCGGTCTGAATCGTCATGTGGAGGCAGCCGGCGACGCGGGCACCGGCGAGGGGCTTGCTCGCGCCGTACTCCTTGCGGAGGGCCATCAAACCGGGCATTTCAGCCTCGGCGAGGGTAATTTCTTTGCGTCCCCATTCGGCGAGGGACATATCCTTTACTTTGTAGGGTACGTAGTTCGTAGCAGTGGTCGAAGACATAGCAATGATTAATTGGAGGCGCAAAGATACGCTTGCTGTCAATGCTGACTTTTTGAAGCGAGTTATTTAGGTGGCTGTTCAATAAGTGAAATTAGTTGTTAATATGTTGATTAACATATTGATAGCGGTCATATGATAAGTCATCTCTAAATTGAATGAACTCGCGAGTTTCGGTCAAAATTGACTCAATGTTATAAGGTGAGCATGTTTTCCAAGTTGAATCAAGTAATGGAGAGAATTCAGCATGCCACAAAGAATTTAGGAAGCAAGAGTGTGTTGGGAAGGCCTGTCCTTATAACAAGGCGCAATGAACGTGATGTTTTGAGGCATTTTACCTGAATTTGTGGCAATTGTTATTTTTAAAAATAAAAATGTTGTGGTGCTAACCATAGTAGGTGCAGGCACGTGTAAAGTGCTAGACAAACACAAGCCGAGATCTTAATTGATAATCGTCGCGCCAGGTTTCTAATGACGTGACATGATTACGTCATTCTGAATTAGATGCCCCGTTCATCTCATGCTCATGTAGGGCTGAGTTGAGCGGGGTTCCGTTTAATATCGCATTGTTGATGTATTGAATGGAGTGTTAATAATTTGAATATCAAAGATTTGTTATTTGCGTTCAATGTCGTGTGCAATTAAATATATTTCGTCTTCAGGTGTCGGCGTGGGCGTTGATACAGTACGGTATGAATGCCGACGAATTTTTAATGTTCTATTGGATATGTGGGTACATACCTCAGTCATCTGGTTTCTCTAGGGGCTGTTAAATCAATGTTTGGTCGGGCTGTATTTAGATGAGATGGTATGACCCAAAATTGTCTTGAGACATAAGATTCTATTGATTTCATGTCGGCATTGAAGTCGGTGGTTCCGTTTAAATGCCGACTACATATTATCGGTGGTTGGTAAATCTTGAAAGTCTAATTTTAAGTCATATCAATTAAAAAGTATAGTATTTGTACATTTAGAAAATTTGTATTTACATTTGTACCATCATGAGTGAAGCACTAAACTTCGATGTAGTTGACCAGAAGTGGTTGGTGAGCAAAATAGCCTCTGAAGAGGGGATGCTGGAATTCGTATCATTTATTGATGGCCTGTATGAGCCGCGCTTCACGCTCAAGCAGGCGGGCATTAAAAAACAAGACCTATCGTACTGGAAGCATGAAGGTTTATATGAAAACCGCACAGGTGCTGGAGGTCGTGAATGGACGCGGCTCAGCTTCTTTGACTACATATGGCTCCGCCTTGTGGTGGAGCTCCGCAAGGTAAATGTTCCTATAAAAAGCATCGCTGAACTCCGCAGCCAACTCTTCACGATGAGTGATGAGGGTATTAAGATGATCATGGATCAGCGAAAGAAGAGGTATGATGAGGTGTCGCAGTCCACGGAAGTGAAAGATCGAATTGAACATGAAATTCAGACCCAGGGAGATCTTTTTTTCTCCATGTTCAAAAAGTACTTTTCAAACTTCTCGTTTCTGGTCTTAGGGCTTATGTTTCAGCGTCGTAGGCTTGTGCTGGCATATACCCCTGACGGGCGGTTTCACTTTTTGGCGCCCGACGAGATATATGAGGGCGATCAACGAGATCTTTTCCTCAGCCTTTGCGATCAGCCTCATGCTTCGATTCCGCTGCATAACCTCATGTCTGAATTTTTTGTCAATCCCTTTGTGGCCACCAAAGAATGGCAGCGAGTATTTGGCCTTACGCCAACTGAGCTGAAAATTGTTGAGGCCGTTCGGGAAAAGGGCAATATTGAAGTGCGGGTTAAGCTCAAGCCCGATAAGGGTGGCTACCTGCTCATGGAAACCCTGAAGCACCAAAGTGTGGAGGCCTCACTTCGAGAAATTGACCTCATCATTAAAAGTGGAGGATATAAAAACATCTCGGTCAAATCCGAAAATGGATCCATTGTGGTCTTTGAGGTACTGACCAAGCAAAAAATCTAATTAAGAACCATTCACGGACTGGACGCCCCAGCCTCAAGTATAGAACCAACGACGCGCTACGAAAGACCTTCGGGTTCCGTCACCAAAACAAAATTTTATCATGTCACTAAGAATCATAACCGTCACCCCTGAAGACCTTGAAGAACTGGTTACTCGAGTGGTGCGCACCGAAATGGAGCAGCTTTACCAAAACCCCATTATTGGTGGGACGTTTGAGGACGAACTATGGACTCGAAAGCAAGCCGCCAATTTCTTGGGCATCGGGGAGCAAACCATCGTCAAACTAGTCCTGGAGAAACGTCTTGTTGCGCAGCGAAGCGGTCGAAAGTACCACTTTCTCAAGAGCAGCATCATGAACTACCTCAAGGACCGAAACTAGTTTTTTGTGGGAGTGTCGTTCTCTTTGGCGCGGCCGAAGGCACCGCGAAGCAGCATCCGAGTTAAGGTGTGTGTTAGCGGTGTGGCTATTTTCTTGTACACAGGCCGAAGCATTGCCACGGCGGACTGGGACAAGAAGAAATGCTTTATTCGCACCGCTGCCGGGGGGACGACTACTGCCCGCATTGTCAAGTACCTCAGGGAGCTAGAGATGGATATTGTGGATCTATTGGATCAGTACCACAACGCCAAACCTAGACTAACCTTTTTGGAATTGCAGGAGCGCTTGAATGAGCTGGTCGATAACCCGAGAAACCACTTTAGCAAAACCCATAGCAGGAGCACGATTACCAAAGACACCTTGGTGTCGTTCACCGACTTTTTTATCAAAGATTGCCTTTCGGGGGTGCGATTGAGTCCGAAACGCCAAAAAATCAAGCCCAAAAGTCTGTTGACCTACAATACCACCAAGGTGTACTTGACGCGCTTTCAAGAACACATCGGTAAAGAGCTGCTCTTGAGTGAATTCAATCAAAAACTCCTTGATCGCTACAGCGATTACTTGATCATTGAGGGCGAACTCGCCATGAACACCCACGCTAAGGTTATGATGGACTTGCTCCAGATCATCAAGTATGCGGTCCAACTCAAGAAAATTCCGCCATCTCGATTGGTGGAACTCAAATTCGATACCCGCCGCGAAGAAACCGATAGCATCTACCTTACCGAATCTGAAATCGAGGAGCTGCTGAAGATATCCGTCTTTGCCGACCCCATCCACGAACACGTCCGCGACGTTTTTGTGCTGGGGTGCTTTACAGGTATGCGTTTTTCGGACTACACCACTTTGGACCCGTCGGCCATTCGAAACAACCGTTTGGAATTTGTTCAAAAGAAGACGGGAGCCAAGGTAACCATCCCCATTCACCCCATGGTGCGGCAGATCCTGGACAAATACAACTACGTGCTGCCTGAGGTTCCGCCCAACAACGAATTTAACCGCATCATCAAATTGGTGGGCGAGCAGTTACCCTCCCTGCACGTGCCCTTCGTAAAGCAGATCACCTACCAGCGGGAACGCAAGCAAGTCCAAAAGATGAAGTACGAGTTTCTGCAAACCCACACGGCCCGCCGTTCCTTTTGCTCCAACGAATACCTACGCGGCACGGACCCCATGGTCATCATGGCCATCAGCGGCCACAAGAGCCACAAATCCTTCATGCGCTACATCAAAGTGTCGGGCGAGCAGTTTGCCGACAAGCTCGAGCAAATCTGGGCGGAGCGGGTTTAGACTACGTGATTGGCACTGCTACTTTATCCTAAATTCGTTATTACTCGAGGACTAACTCGAACCGATCAGACACATAAAACGGAACAATAACCTCAACTATGAAAAAGAAGTACTTTGTAATATCTAATGACGAAACTGGAATTCATAAAGTTCCGTTAATGAAGTGGTGGAGATATTATGAAAAGGACGCGGTATTGAAAAACACACGGAGCATTTTCTTTGAGCTCGTCGTAAATAGGGATTGGAAGTGGGAGAATCTTGAAAATGAAGTGATTCTTATATCTAGTGATTTCTATAATGATCAACATGACACAGTACTCCGATTAGATCAGTCGTCATTTAAAAGGCAATCTGAAATAGATGAATTCGGCCACCAAACTATTATTAGCGAAGAGTTTGGTGCCTTTATCAAATCATATAAGAAATTGAAGGAATTCGGACTCTTAAGAAATCAGAAGGATATAACAGGACAGCTAGGTGAGTGGTTGGCAAGTGAAATTCTCGGGGCAGAGATTTCTTTAAAAGGTAACAATGAGGATTGGGACTTGGCAAAAAAGGAGAATGGAAAAAAAATTCATTATCAAGTCAAGTCTCACGCGAAATCGGATAGTACAAAGGCTAGATGGACAAGGCTTGAATATTCGAGCAAAGCGAAAATTGACTTTTTTATTATAGTAGTATTTAGTCAAGACTATGCACTTAGGGAATTTTATGAAGTCCCATTTCTTGACGCAATAGAATCAAGGACCGATGGATTTGTATTGAATTGGAGTAAAATCAAAGAACATAATAAGATTGAAAAATATAGGAATGTACTGATAAACAAGAACTTGGGATTCATTTTGGAAAAAAAACTTCACTAAAAATGTTCTTTGGGTCCCAACACAAAGAGTTGTGTAGCTTTTTGGAGTTGAGCGATCGGTTCAAATATGTTTTCTCACCAATGGTTTTGCCCAAAGAAAAAAGTGTTCGTACAATTAATCCTTCGTTGCCCCCTCGCTTGAGCAATTATAACTGGCCATTTTTAAATTTTACTTTTATTCATTAAAAGGGCCATTTCAGGGGTATCCTATATTTGATTAATGCCCTACCACGCAAATCTCCTCAAAGTCGTCACTGACGTCCTCGAACTCCCTGGGGGAGCTTCGTTTAATGAAATAAAGAAGGTCATCACGGACTTCGAGGACAAGGACTGCCACAAGTCAAAAGTTGAGCGGATCTTGAAGCACTTGCGGGAGGTGTGCAAGTTGACCATTAAGGTGCGTGGTTATCGGTACTTTCTTGAGCGGAACGACAACCTACAGCGCTTTTATTCGGCCACCGTTGGGGCAAACCTTGCGGAACTATTGATGGTCCATGCGGGTGAAGACCCCATTATTGACCTGGGTTCCTTTAGGCTTGGTTCTGAGGTTACATGTATGAACGAAGTGGTCTCGGCCTTGCGGGAGCACCGAGTGATGGAAATCAACTACCGTAAACTTGCGGCTAACAGTCTGGCTTGGCGCAGCATTCAACCCATGTTTCTTCGATGGTACGCAAGTCAGTGGTACTTGTTTGCGCGTAATCTTCCTATAGTCAAGGATGATTCGCCTCGGGCGTTCCGTATGGATTGCATTCAGGAAGTTAAGTTTGGAGGCAAGTTTAAGCCCAAGCGCGAGGACGCTCCCGATTTTTTCGCCCACCGGTTCATTGGGGTTTCAGGCCACGACACTAATGCGGTCGAGGTGGTGCTGCACATGGACCAGCATGCGTTGAGGTGGTTGCGGTCGACTGTGGATTTTGATCGGTTTGGCGTCAGCCTGAAGGCGCTTGGGACGCCAGCTGGCTGGTGGGAAGTCCGATGGACTATTGATCCCAATGCAGAGTTCATTGAGCTGCTATCGCGCATCCAGGCGGATTTTAAAGTGATTGGTCCTGAGTCATTTAAAAAGGCATACCGAGAACGCCTTGAGGTGCTGTTGAAAAGAATTTCCTGAAGTTTTCAACTCCCGCACGTTTTGCGGGAGGTTGCCGTCGTGCTTTGCTCCGTTAACCAAAAAACGGAACTCAGATGGCACCAAACCAAATCCACGAGCAGCGCCAAAAGCTGCAATCTGTCGCCGAGCAACTCAAGCTCGAATTCATCGGCCTTGATAAAATCATCGACCAAATCATTGAGGGGGTAACGGCCTGG